>ERZ808246.41-NODE-41-length-110476-cov-14.577064_pt1 | contig 110476 bp, 93 predicted proteins | sample MGYA00521083_ERZ808246 | MGnify/ENA primary metagenome ERZ808246 (study PRJEB31516, sample SAMN03275577) | gut metagenome | biome: mammalia-associated habitat; material: feces | host: Papio cynocephalus | place: Kenya | collected 2012-07-07 ... | reverse complement strand
ATTGAAATCAAACAGTTAAAACCATATCGGAGATTTTTTCTCCGGACAGTAGTGATAATAACAATGAAAATTAAACCTCGAATAGCATTACTCTTCGTGATTACATTATCACAGTTGTGTGGATGTGAGCCAGAAGACGAACGAATGACATCCTCTTCAACAGATAAAACTGAAGTCTCTGTCTCAATAGTGACAAAACCTGTTTTTGAATGTTTCCTGTCAACGACCGACAAGGATGTGTTCTCACTACGTGTTAGATTCAAGACCGTAGGCGATACTGAAAGCAACATTAATGCAACTGTATATTGGAAAGCCTATGCACAAAAAACGTCATCAAAATCACAAAAAGAGGATTTGACAAAAGTAGAACATATGCGTCAGTATGGTTCTTCTGTATATCATAAATCCAGATCAAAGAAAGGTATGACGTATAGCATAGTGTTCGATAAATCCCATGCTGGCTAATATGGTGGAAACTACACCTACTATTATGTTGTATGCCAAAACAGTAAGGGGAGTGCAAGTTCGCCATTAACCTTTGGAGTGGTAAAAAGATAATAGAATCGCAAAATAAACTATAAAAAAGTATGAATAAGTATGAATAAGAAGATTGTAGGCTCTGTCACAGAGCAAGAAAAGAATCAGATCAAGGAACTCTTTGAACGTCGGAACGGGCTGAACGAACTGGCGAAAATTCTGACGGCTGACAACTCGGATCTGTACGAACGTCTTGTCATGGATCTAGGTGAGACAAGCTCAAAATTTCAGAACTGGTGGAAAACCATGTCTGAAAAATACCAATGGGAAAGTTTTGATGGAGGAAACTGGGAGATCGATTTCGATACTTGTGAGATTTATCTTGTCTTATAAAAATTAATATACTATGAAAATGAAAAAGTTGACTTTGACCTTCATACTCTTGTTTGGCATATGCATTAACATGCATGCCCAAAATGTGGTCAAACATGTAGTAAAGCGAGGCGAAACTCTTAGTTCCATCGCTAAAACATATGGAACTACAGAAGAGTATATTAGAAAGTTAAATGATAACCTCTCGAACTTTCTGTATGTCGGAATGGAACTCACTATTCCTGTAGAGATGAAAGATAATGCTATAAATAATGAAGCATCGCAGCAAATGGATTTTGATAAACAAAACACGTCAAATCAAGATATGGATATAGCAAGGTTCGATGATAATGGTTACCCAAAATGGAGTGGCGGTATAAATGCGGCATATGGTTTTCCACCCACCGAGTATAATAAAAATGACACTAGAGGAAGTATTTATACCCTTTCTTTTAGTTTCCATACAAATTACCATTTTAACAAATTGTTTTATATTGGATCCGGAATAGGATACAATTCGTTCGGTACTAGTACTTTAATATCTCTGGGGGTCGCCAATTATAAGGATATTTCAACAAGTACCGACATACTATTTTTACCACTTGAGATAGGTTCCAATTTATATTTGATAAAGGATAAAGTAGCGTTAGTGCCATATGCGGGGATAGATATTAATTATACCGTCAAAAGCACAAAAGAAGAAGGTCTTGGAACTAATAAAAAGAAGGAATCTGTCGATCTTAATAAAAGGTTGGGAGCGAATGGCCGTATTGGTTTACGGTTGAATTTATGGGGCGTTTATTTGGGAGGATCATATTTGTTTTCATTTGATGATAATTATGGTGAAAATAAAGGATTTCCCGAAATCTCATTTGGTTTTTTATTTTAGGTAATTATTTAAGGAATGATAAATACAATACTTAACGAAATTATAACGGATTGATAAGGCATCTCCCCTTGTGGAGATCCGGATCGGAAACGGTCTGCCTGCCTGCCAAGTCGGCGTTCATTGCTCTTGTCAATCAGTCGTTTGATGTCAGATTTTTTAGAATCAGTTATATTCCAAAACGTTTTTTGTCATGAAAGCGGAATATCTTATAAATACCTCACTAGTGATTATAATGTCACTGATGACTTTGTCCTGCAACCAATCAGCTTCAAAATATACAAGATTAGTAAAGGAACGGGATTCGTTGAAATTAGAGAACGAAATCCAAGCCAAGAACTTGAATTCAATTGTAGAAATGATAGACACGATCAACAGTGTGCTTGACTCCATAACGATGGAGGAGGGAATGCTGTTCCTTGCTCCGACCAAGGAGGTAAAGTACGCCAAATCCAAAACCTTAAGGGATTTGGATCGCTTTGAGCATGTGTTGAGGCATCAGCAAAGAAGAATTGACGAACTGGATTCATTGCTTTCACTGAACGTCAACAACAATCAGAGCGGCATGAGGATTCTGATCGCCAATCTCAGACTCGAGCTTGAGAAAAAGGATGTTCAGATCGCCAAGCTTCGAAATGAACTATCCAGAAAGGATGTGGATATCTCCAGATTGCGCAAAGAGGTTCAGGAGCAGAAAGAGACCATATCCAAACAGGAGGAAACAATCGTCAGCCAAGGAGATAAGATCAATGAACAGGAGAATGTGATCGCCAGACAGGATGAGATGATGAACAATTGTTATATTCTCATAGCTTCCGGAAAGGAGCTTGGTGAAATGGGAATCACATCGAAGAAGAGATTATTTAAAGAGAGCAAGCTTCTGAATGAAAAAGAATTTGATGAGAGATACTTTCAGACTGTTGACATCAGGCAATGCACTGAACTATCATTCAACGCCAAGAATCCCAAGATACTGACGAACATGCCAAAGAGTTCGTACAGTATAACAAAAACGAACAAAGGCGAATATGTCTTGTCTATAACAAACGTGACATCATTCTGGAGCGTGTCGAATTTTCTCGTAATTCAGACAGATTAACAATAATTAATTTCAAACACATTATGAACAAATTAAAACAATTAGCGGCCATGATACTCATGGTGTGTGGTATGATGGTGTCAATGGCATCATGTGACAAAGAGAACTCTGAGGAGAACGGCACAGGCATTGTCGGCACTTGGCAAATGTACAAAGTTGATCTTTCCTTCGATGGGGAATTGATCTATACGGAAAGGGAAAAAGAAGTGCTGGTGTTCACGGATGACGGGTTGATGTTCTTTGGAGACGAAGACTATGACGATGTGAGTGAGTATTTCTATACTCCTGGATCTAATGAACTGACTCTGATGGACTCGTACGGCCAGGAGACGTTACGTATCGAGCGGCTGACTTCTTCCGAACTTGTCATCAGCGAAACAGTAGGCGACAGTTACGGTCAGAATTATATTGATTATTCATGCATCGGAGAATCTGTGGACAGATTCAACGGCTTGAGAATCTATGAATATAATCTTGATAGAGAACATCTTCACTGTTATAAAAAAGACGGAAAATACTATATCTGCGACGAGTTGGAAGACGGAACGTATTATGATTGTCAGACCATCTACTACAAACGTATCAAATAATTCTTATGAAAAAGTGTTACATGAAAGCAATTCTTAAATATTCAGCATTCGTGATGATCCTTTGCATGACGGCTATGCTCGCATCCTGCGACCCAGATGATGATTCTTCCTTGAATAAGGAGCATGATGCCACACTTTATGGAGAGTGGGTGCGTTATAATGACGGAAAAAAACATGTCCATGACTATTATTATTTTTCTTCCGACGGTACAGGCATCCACGGGTCATATGAAAGTGACATAGATTGGATAAATGAGGACGATGATATAACTTGGTATACCGTTGATGACAAATATTTATACATTGATGGACGGAAACACCAGTACTGGTGTGATGGGACAAGTTTGACCATCGGGGGCAAAGATTATCGCGAACTATAATATTATAACTGCTTTAGAATCTGTAAGTACTATTATTGAGGACCTGGGACGGGAAGATGTATTATTCTCAAACAGAGTCTATTATAAATTATTAAATCAAAATCATTATGAACAAAATCAAACAATTGGCAGCCATGATATTCATGGCGTGTGGCGTAATGATGTCAATGGCGTCATGTGGCAAAGAGAACTCTGAGGAAAACAGTGCGGATATTGTCGGCACATGGCAGTTGACGAAAGATGTGCTATATTTTGATGGCGAGCAGGTTGATGTCGAAGAGGTGGAGGATGATTATGTATTCCAATATAAGTTCAAGGATGATGGCACAGTAATCGAGTATGATGACGGGGATATCGACGGAAAATATGATTATGTCTATTCTCCGGAATCCAAAACATTGACATTCTTGGCTGACGGGGAACAGTGGGAGTATCGTGTCGACCGACTAACATCGTCAGAACTTGCTCTGTCGGAAGATTTAAGCCTCCTTGGCAACATGTTGGATTATGATAAGATTGGAGATGTTATTGATAGGTACAAGGGTGCCAAAATCTATAGATACTCAGGATCATATGTCCGTTATTGCTATAAGAAAGACGGAAAGTATTACCTTTGTGATCAATTTGATGATAATAAGTACTGTGACAAAGAAACCTTATATTTCAAACGTGTGAAATGAGAACATATAAACTGAGAATATTATGAATAAGATCAAACAATTAGCGGCCACGATACTCATGGCGTGTGGTATGGTTATGTCAATGACATCCTGTGGCAAAGAAAACTCCGAGGAAAGCGCTTCGGACATTGTCGGCAGCTGGCTGAGGGAAAAAGAAGATTTCGTATTCAATGGTGAGGTGATTTATACCGAAGAGATGGATGATGTTGCGATCTTGGTGTTCACAAAGGATGGAAAGATGTATTTTGAGAATGATGATGAACGCGATTTAAACAAATACTTCTATTCGCCGGAATCAAAAGAAGTGACACTGGTTGGTTCTCATGGCATGGAGTCACTACCTGTCCTAAGTCTGACACAATCGAAATTGGTTGTGTCAGAGAATCTCAATGCTGTCATGGGGCTGGGAGATCAGGATGATATTGAATACTCATTAATCGGCGATGTAGTTGGAGTGTATAAAGGTTTCAAAATCTATGAATATGACACCAACGGCGAAGATCTTTATTGCTATAAAAAAGATGGCAAGTTTCATCTCTGTGAAGAGTTTGACGATGAATATTTTGACAGCCTGATCACTTACTTCAAACGAATCAAGTAAGAATCCATCATTCTAAACTATTGAATCAATCCAAATTGATATGAGACATATACATATCTTGTTGGCTATTATAATTCCGGTGTTGTTTGTGGCTTGTCAAATCAATGTCCTTGAAGGTGAACCGGAAGAGGAAAAAGGGTTTGACCATCCTGTGACAGAAGACATCGAAGGCGGCAAAATCACTTACCAGTACAATGATGAAGTTATTGTCCTAAGCGAGACGACACAACAGTATCTTGTTAAAGTGGAGGCCGACACAATCCTATATTTCTCGGAATCAACACCGGAAAAACTGTTGCCATATAAGGGAGGAATTATAAGCAGCGCTGTCGTTGATGACAAAACCCCTTACGGTCTGGGCAACAGGGTGATTTCTGTCTCACAGGATGATGGCTTGTACAAATGCGTGACGACAGCGGCTCCCTTGGATGAGATATTCAAAGAACTAAATTTGGTTGCTGACATCATGTTGGTGACGGACACGATATCCTCCCAAGTGGAAGATGTCGATGGTAAATTCCATGATGTCACCGTCTCAAAACTAAGTGAGACTAAGGCTGAACATTCGTTTGGTTCGCCAAATGTCCTCACTGTCGGTTTTGATGGCCTATCCGGCAAACACGCCGGTGGGTATGTTTCTGGAGGTGCATCCATTGGAGCGGTGGTGTCGATTGACTTTGAACTGAGCGACGACCGTTACGACTGCTCTCTTTCATTATATGCGGGTTTTGATGGTGAGATTGGTGTGAAAACCTTATGTGAGGGTTATAGGAAATTGCTTCCTCGAACAGGCAAATGGACAATCGTGAACACCGTGCTCACATTAGGCCCTGTGGTATTACGACCATTCGTTGATGTGGAATTAGGAATTGAAGGCAGTGCGGAAGGCTCTATCAGCACAAGTGTCTCCAAGCGTTTCGGAGCCAAGTTCGGAATGAGAAATGGTAAAGGCTTTTATGAGAATATGACGGAATCTGATACTAATATCGTTGAAAATATTTCAGTTGATGTCAAAGGGGGAGTAGCATTGGTAACAACACTTGATTTCGGGATGGGACTGTACACCAAAAATATTGCCGCAAGCATAGACCCTTCTTTGTCAATGGGATTGAGTACGGATTTTAAGGTAAATAATGATAATTTGTTCAGAAACCATCCGACTTTGAATTTTGATATAACCGGGAATGCGTCTGTTTCTGTCTATGCACAACTTTTTGGCAAAGATCTCTTCAGAGAGGAAATGGACTTCGCCTCGTTAAATATATTCAACTATAGTTGGCCTTTGCTTCCTTCATTGGTTGAAAATTCACTTAAAGTAACCAAACGTGATGCAAGTGGACCTTTGACCTTTGATGCGGAATATTCATTGATGGGTGGTCTTTTAAGTAAATTAAATTTTCCACTATGTCCTGTTTTTAAAGTATATAAAGGATCTGAATTGATTGATGTTGTTTCCTGCTCGGAGAGTATTTCGGAAAATGCCGCCAAAAAGTTCACATTTGAGTTGACTGATCTGGAGCACGATATCTCATATACCGGAAAACCATGTCTGGTTATCGATGATAACCAGTATGACGAGGATGGCATTCCTTTCTCATCCACATCCCCGACAGCGGCTGTCACTGACATAGTCCAGACAGGGGCCGCCGAGGGATCATTTCCACATAATGGATACGATTACAAGTATGAGTTCTATTACTATGTCAATGCGTATATAATTGGTTCTGATAATTGTACGGAATGGGGTTTATATGACCCTAGGTCGATTAAGATTCACACACCATTTGAATTGAAGGATGGAAACACTCGTATGTATTGGACGGGGTGGTCAAACTATAGTTCCGCTACTTGGAGCAAGACTCCTTATGTGATTCTCAAGGAAAATGGTGATTATAAATATTTCGAGACTACAATCCACACGACATATTATGGCGGTTATTTCAGCGCTCATTCCAATGAGGCCATGGTACCTCATCCGATGGCTTTTTCCCCCGTATCGCTTTCTGGATGCCGTTTGGATTCAGTGGTGTTTATCCCGTCTGGGGCTTGTAAGTAAGTGAATATTAAGACGAAGTATACTCTTAGGTGACAACCTGCAAATAAATACTGATATCATGCCTTTACATGCAAATAAAACCATTGTCTTATCCTCTTTCTGCTGTACTCGTCCACAATTCCGCATTGAGTTCTGAGGAAGCCTGAAAACCTTTGGTCCGAAATAAACGGCGTCACAGATGAAAGATGATCCAACAATCAACTACGCATTCACGCTTAAGCGTAAGACTCCGACAAAGCACGACTGTCATCTGTCTCCAGCGTGATACAACTTTGCCGAAAAAACAAAGTCATATTCTTACCGTAAGCCTCCGACCAATTGTGTCTTGTAGCATAAAAACAACAGCCACTGACAACGACATGCAAGTCAGTGGCTGTTGTTTCGCACCCGCAGCGCGTTACTGGCGACCAGTTGCGTTCCAGTTGCACATGCGGAAAGGATTCAACATACTGGGCGGCATAGTGAACAACACTGTCGGGCAGAACCTTTACAGTTGGGACGTCTTCGTGTTCGTGAACGCCTCCAACAACATGATGAAGCTTCTGCGCTATGAGCCGGGCGGGCTTGTGATATACAACAAGCGCCTTGACCACGGGCGGATGCATCTTGTGTAGCGAGCGCAGGAAGGTGACTAGACGATAACACCACTTGAAAGGCGTCTCCTTGTGGAGACCATTCAGGGGATCATCGACGATCCGAGACACCGTCTGCAACGCCTGAAAGTCCTCAGGGACGTCCGGATGGAAGCGTCCCTGATGGGAACGGAAAACTTCTGATAATCAGCGGTGGAAACCTGATAAAAAGCGGCCTCATGCTTGCGTATGTGGCTGTTTTTTCGTAACTTTACATACATGAAGAAAGGTCGATAAATGACTGCCGAGGAACAGAGAAGGATGCAAGGACTTGAGGCCGAGAACGCGGCCCGCTGGGAAAACGTAAACCGAAATAAGAATAAAGTAAACTATAAAATATACTGCATATTTGAGAAAAAGCAGTATCTTTACAAGGTAAATATATTCGGTATATGTGTATTACAGACAAACTCAAAGAAGAAGGCTTCGTCTCGACTAAGAATTTGAGCGACTGGCAAGAACAACAGTTGCAGGATGCTGTCCGTAAAGGCGAAGCGGTAAGGCTAAAAAACGGCATATATGCAGACATTGATGCCTTGGCAAATACCATGGTGGATATACGGATGATAGTCCCCGGTGGCATACTATGCCTTTGGTCGGCATGGTCTGTTTATAGTTTGACTACACAGATACCCAATGCTTACTATATAGCCATTGAACGAACACGAAAGATCGTTCTGCCTGATTATCCGGAATTTCAACTGGTTTATCAATCCGACAAGCTGCTCTCTATCGGGGCAATCCGAAAAAATGTGCAAGGATACGATATTCCTATCTTTGACATGGAGCGTTCTGTATGCGATGCTATCAAATACAGAAACAAAGTCGGCATTGATGTAATGGCAGAAATCCTCCAAACTTATCTAAGACGTCCGGACAAAAACATCTCACGGCTGATTGATTACGCGTCAAAGCTAAGAATACGCAAAACACTGAATCAATATCTTGAAGTATGGCAATAAAAGAAATACATAATTTTGGATGTTCGGTAAAAGCCAAATTGTTGAATATCTCACGGAATGAGAAACTTGGATACCAGATGTTGGTAACAAGATACCTCCAGGAGCGTTTGCTCTATCGTTTGTCGATAAGCCCGTATCACGACCATTTCTTCCTGAAAGGTGGAGCCTTGTTGTATGCGCATGAACGCTTTATGGCAAGGCCTACATTGGATATTGATTTTATGGGGCATCATATTGACAATGACAAGGAGAATGTTAAAAAGGTGTTTGCCGAGATTTGTGCAATTCCATACCAACAAGAAGGGGTGACATTTTATACAGAAACTCTTAGAACCGACGACATTGCCGTTGAAAAGAAATATCCGGGTGTAAGGCTCACGCTGAGTGCTTCCATTGATACCATTCGCCAAGACGTATCAATGGATATCGGATTTGGAGACGTGATAACTCCATGCCCTTCCGAACTGGATTATCCAAATTTAATTGACGGATTCCCGGCAACTAACATTTTGGCATATTCATTAGAAACCGTCATCGCCGAAAAGTTTCAAACTGTGATTGTAAGAGCGGAAGCCAACAGCAGGATGAAAGATTTTTACGACCTATACACTATTTTATACGGAGGGAAATATGACAGTGAAATATTAAGTGAGGCCATTAACGCCACTTTTGAAAATCGCCAGACTGCCTATACGGACAATCATATTGTATTCAGTCATGATTTTGCCAACAATACGGACTTAAACACACGATGGAACTCGTTTGTCAAGAAACTTAAACTTCAACAAGAACTGACTTTTCCTGAAGTTGTAAGTTTCCTGCAAACCAAGCTCGAACTTTATTGGAAGAAACTGAAATAGCCATATATTGCATTGATATTCAACATTATATATTCGTCTATGTCACGATTTTTTTTTGTATCATGACTACACAGGTGTTCCGGTTTTCAGACTTACCTCCGATAATTATCACTATACATTACAATGAGGGATTTGTTATTCGCGTCAAGATATAAAAATCTCAAGTATCGTAAGTGATTCAGGCTGCCGAACCGTCTGAAGGCCGGTAACGTTGAACAAGTTAGTATCTCCGGCCAAACATAACTTTCGGTGGACAAAACTGTATTAAAGGCCGTTTTGTCCACCGAATCTGATTTCTGCTGGACAAAAGGCATACCTAAGAGCCAGTACTTCTGGAGGAGGCGTAAGTACTATGGACCTGACATCCCGAAAGGTTCGTCACGCCATGTTCAGCCTGGGTGACGGGACGAGGTTCCGGCTTTATTCGAAGCCGACTGACATGCGGAAAGGATTCAACATGCTGGGCGGCATAGTGAACAACACCGTCGGGCAGAACCTTTACAGTGGGGACGTCTTCGTGTTCGTGAACGCCTCCAACAACATGATGAAGCTGCTGCGCTATGGTAAGCATCCGAAGAAGTACGCATTGACAAAGATGTAATGCAACTGACACGAGATGGATGTCAGTCGCATTCTTCTGGTGTTGGGTCCTTTGTAAGCATCTGAACCAGTTCTATTCAAACCACGGACACGGAGATGTGCTTCTGACAGCTGTCAGAGGCAGTACGTTGTGGCTGACCCCCTTGTTTGGGAATAGGGTCAGACACACGAATCGGTCTCTCAACCCAACCAAAGGCATCCTCCCGTGCTTGCGGATTGCAAGCAACCGGTCTCGGCTGGCTCTGCTACCTGTGGGTAAGAATATGACTTTGTTTTTTCGGCAAAGTTATGACACGTTGTTCCCTCATGGACAGCAGGATGCACTATTTGCCATACTGAAAAAACGGTTGACAATTACAACTGTTTTTTCAGTGCCAGGATAGCTGTTTTATTTCATCGCACAATATCTATATAAAAATATCAGTGCAAAGGCGCAGCAACCTGCTTATTGCATCGCAAATAATGCTTCGTAGTCAATTCTGGAACAGAAAAGTAACATATTTTTAGTTTTCTGTTCCAAATTTTACTATACCATGCGCCATGGTAATGGATTTGGAACATATCGGCAATATTCCTGTCAGCACGCAGACAGTGGCTTCTCTGTTCCCTGCTTTGGAGGCGGGAAACCAGAAGGTGCGCAATCTCGAGGCGGCTGGCAAGATCATCAGGCTCAAGAAGGGACTCTATGTGGTTGATCCGAAGGTCTCTCGGGTAGCGTTGTCCACTGAGATCATTGCCAATCACCTCTATGCCCCGTCGTACGTTTCTATGCAGACCGCGCTTCGCTACTATGGCCTTATTCCGGAAGCGGTTTATACTACACAGTCGATGACCCTAAAGCATACACGCAGCTTCGACACCCCACTAGGACGTTACGAGTACAAGATGATTTCCCGTGAGGCATTCCACATTGGCATCACTAGCGTCAACAAGAAGAATTATGCATTCCTGATGGCGACGCCTGAGAAGGCCCTCTGCGACCTGATTGCCAATTCGCCGAAGGTCAACCTACGTTACCTCAAGGATGTGGAGACCTATATTAATGAGGACATCCGAATGGATATGGAAGACCTTGTGAATATGGATGTGAGCATTTTAGAACGCTACGCCCAGTCAGGGAAGAAAGCCAATTCCATTGAGACACTGATAAAGTATCTGAAGAAATGAGAAACTGAATGAAAGGCTTGCAACCTCAGACATCAACCAGGTGAAGGCGGATGTTTTGCCGTTTGTGCGAAATCCAAATGAGTTGGACATCTGGTCAAACGACTACTTCATGGAACTTGCCAAGCTACTGATATTCGAATAGGAATTGCCACTTTCACATTTCTGTCTATCTTTACATACACTCTTGTCGCTGACTGTTTACCAGCGCGGAATTGTGGTATCCCGGTTGCGATGGTCATCTCCTGCAGGTCTCGATTTCAACGTAAATTTTCCTGTTTTATGCCGGACAAACGATGGGGAGTTTCCGGTTGGGTGCGGGGATGGCGTACGAATAAGTTGGACTAACAGAATAGCTCGTCCAAGTGACTTCGCTTTGTACGATACCGCAGTGGGAGTTATGCTTGAGACGATTTGTTGTAGTTGGGGTTGAGAGACAGTTCAACGGGAATAATGTGGTGAGTCTTCCGCCACCATGCCGATGGACCTGTTGTCATGTTCCTCATCAAGGATAAATGTGATACCTAAAGAGCTTTCCAGTTTTGAGAGAGTGTCGAGTGACATATTCTCCTTACCTTTCAGGATCTTCGAGATGTATTGCTGGGTGCAGTTCATCCGTTCTGCAAGAGCTTTTTGTGTCAGCCCCAACTGCTTCATGCGCAATAAGACTCTTACAGCAATCTTTTGTGAATGATGCAACCATGCCCAGTTGTCACGTCTCCATTGAGCTTCCTCACGCCATAAAGATGGGCACTCGCTCTGGTGATTAGTCAAGAAATCAAGTGTTTTCTGTTTCATAAAGCAACCTTCTTAACATTATTGAATTTCAGATAAATAATCAACAAATCCATCTGCATCAATGGTACCTTCATTGAGGAGATACCTGCGAACTTCCTCCATCTTATTTAATTCAGCCAAGGTGTGTTCACGTTCCTGCATGGTACGAGTCAACTTAATCGCACCTCCGGTGATTATGTAACATCCTGGCTCAAGTTTGATTGCATAGATTCTCAGCCAAAATGCATGCTGGGGACGATTCTTGATTTTGGCTTTCTCTTTACCGAGTATGATCTCACCAGAACGATTATTCTCCAAAGGACGGAAAATGAGGTCGAGATCCGTATCCGGAGAAATGTCCAAAATCAGGCATTGTATCCGATGATTGTCGTCTATGGTATCATAAATGGCCTTATTGATGTCCGTAATCTTAAAATATGATTCCAGATCAGACATATTGGCCATGAAGAAGTCCACCAACCATTCAGGATCGCTCCATTGCTCAAAGACCGACTGAAGGGCGTTGTCTTTTGCACCGTCATAGCGGACTGCCCATAGAGTGTTGTTTTCCAGTATTTTATCGAATTTCATAGTAATATTGTACCATCTTATATTATTTACAAAGAAATTAATTATATCACAATTAAACAACTGCCAGTTGTGATATCGTTAAAAGTCAAGAACTATCGGAGACGAGAACTGGATTGGTACAGGAGAAGGGGCTTGTGTGTACGAACGGGGTGTGACATTGCGGTTGGTACAGGAAAGGGAGGTTTGGTGTACGAAAGGGAAATGGAGTGGTCGAAAGGGAGAGACGGAAGGGCTATGATGGGATGAGGTGAATAGGCGATGTGGGGAGAAGGAATATTCTTGAAAAATTTCGCGGATCGATGGGTTACAAACCGGCTGAATTTTCATAAGGGAGTAAACAAAGTAATTTTACTCTTATGAAACTGTCAGATTTTTACGATGAGGAGATCATCGTGGGGTTCTTTTATGGGGAACTCAAGGGGATGTTGGAAACTATCCGGCACAGGGTGTTCAACGGGCGTGTGGAATTCGATGAGATGGTCAGCGAGCTTTATCTCTTTCTGGCTCAGGATGACTGGAGGAGGCTTAGGACTTTCGACGCTCGGAACGGGTGCTCGCTGAAGACTTGGTTGTCGACAGTGGCATGGCGGTTCTTTATCGGGCACAGAAGGTGGTTCTCCACTTTGCCGGGGGAGAGTCCGGATGAGTGGACATCCTGTTCGTCTAAGGACGTGACTGATCGGGTGGATGTGCGTATGGCTCTTGACGCCATGCCTAATCCTCGGTATGCGGAGGCGGTGAATCTGCTTGTTCTGCGTGGGTACGAGGCTAAGGAGGTGGCGGAACTTTGGCATACCAGTGTGCCGAATGTCTACAACATCAGGCATCGGGCGATCGTTCAGTTCAGGGAATGTTATCTGTCTTCGGCGAAAAGGAAGAGAATCGGATAAAAAACGTTATCTTTGCGAAGGATGTGATTTGCTGGGGCGGCACTTCGACAAGCTCAGTGACCGAAAGTGAGTAGAACTCAGAGACCGAAAGTGAGTAGAGTTTAGTGACCGAAAGCATTAAAGCCAAGTGGCAGATAATATAATTGTGACCGATTACAGAAGAACAACCTTAATACTGTTGCTGATGACATTATGCCTGTCTTCCCTTGCCGGGACAAGACGGGCTTTGGTCATTGGGATCGGGACTTATGAGGATCCGGAGTGGATCAGGATAGGCGGGGACAGGGATGTCAAGATGGTAGTGGAGATGCTGAAACTGAACAGTTTCCACGATATTGTCACTCTGGAGCAAGAAGAAGCGACCCAATCCGCCATTGTCGTGGAGTTCAAGGCCTTGGCGGAAAGATGCGCTGATGGCGACACGGTGTATATTCATTTCTCGGGCCACGGGCAGCGGATGACGGATGTCGATGGCGACGAGGAGGACGGCTGGGACGAGTCGTGGATTCCTTATGACGCTTACAGGAAGTACTGCGACAAGGACCACGGGGAGAGACATCTTTGCGATGACGAGATCGGGGCATTGCTCACGAATATTCGTAAAAAAGTAGGGGAGCGCGGAGTGATCGCCGTGGTGGTCGACGCGTGTCATGCGGGGGACTCGACAAGGAAACCTGCCAAAAGCGGTGGCACAGTGCGCGGCGTGTATGACAACTTCATCATCCCTGGAAAGCATAGGGCGAACAAAAGGAAGCGGATTCCAGAGCGGTGGCTGACACTCAGCTCATGCCTTGACTATCAGCTCAATCAGGAGCATCCGGACGGGCATGGCAAGCTTACCCGGGCTCTGTACGCCCTTTGGCCTGAGATGAAAGGAATGGATAACGAAACCTTGGTGCGGACGCTTGACGCTTACTACCAAAGGAGCGATGTGAAAGGGAGGTATCCGCAAACGCCCGTCCTGACAGGAGAGACGGGCAAGCGGCGTTTCTCGGAAATATTCAAAAGATAATGACTTGGCCTTTGCGGAAATATTCTGATCGCAGATGCGTTGAAGGGGCCCATTCCGGAAATGAGGAGGCCCAGAAGCGCCTGTACTTGCAATGCCGCGATCGTTTCGACAGCCAAGCCGCTAATTTCGAGCATCTTTCGGAAGCGGAGAGGAAGGATCTCTTTCAGGATGCGTTCGTGCTCCTGTGGGAGAAGATCGCGGACGGACAGATATTCGTAAATGACGGGAAGGTCTATGCCACCAGGCGAGGCGGGCAGGCGACGGAGGTTCCCGACTTGGGAGGATATTTCCTGCGGATAGCCAAGAACCTGTACCATGAGGTCTTGCGTGCGAAAGGGAAGATTCTACTGATCGCAGGCGAGCTTGACGACGACAGCATCCTCTGGTGGGCCGACGACAAGGACGCCATGCTGAAAATGATAATCAAACAGTCGGTCATGTTGCTCGCTCCACGATGCCGGGAGATTCTGACCATGTTCTACTACCACAACATGACGCTGGAGCAGATCCAGGAGGAACGCCCTGAAAGCAAGACATATAACGGAGTCAAGAGCGCGAAATCCAAGTGCATGGCGGTCCTCAGGGCGCGGATTCTCGACAAATTCGCGGAAGCGGGAATCAAGGTTCCTGAATATGCCAACCGATAAAACGCATGAATATGAAAGAGATGGAAAACACACCCAAAGATGCCTTGACTGACGGCATAGCCGATGCGGTCCGGGATATAGCGAAAAAGCGGGAGAAGATGTCGGAATGGGAGAATGAATATTCGTCTGGATATTCAAGGAAAAGCGGCCGCGCCAGAATTACGATGATTTCGCTGGCTTCCGCGGCTTGCGTGGCATTGGGCGTGATCTTGTTTTGGAGGAATCCATCAGAGACTGTCCGGAAAGAGCCGGCGCTTAGGGGCGCTTTGTCATACGATGCCGTCCTTGAGAGGATTGACTCGCTCATTCAGGCCGGTGACATGGCTGGGGCGAGTGAAAGGATCACGGAAACCCGGCAGGCGATAGCGGCGGACACGATGGATATCTTCCATCCGGCAGCGCCGACTACTTCCGACGGGGAGATTGAATATTCAAGGATCATCATCAAGAACGTCTTGTCAAGACTCGATGAATTAGAAACTAAAATATTGAAAACCAATGAATAAACGCACGCTGTCCGTCGTAACGGTGTTTCTGTTCGCGGCGATGTCCATGTCAGTCCGGGCGCAGGAACCGGTCAAGGATTCTCTGGACTATGCCAATGAGATGCTGAAGGCTGGTGTGAACGCGTTCCAGACCGACTACATGAAAGGCCGTGAATTCTTTAACGCAGCCTTGCCGTTCGCCGATTCATCGCTGCGCGTGACCCTTTGCCGCTATCTTGGGCTGAGCTGGTACCAAGAGGCAGCCGACAAGATGGATGTGAGCGGGTTCGCGGAGGCAGAGAGCGCGTTGGACAGTTCTTTGGTTTGGTATCGTAAAGCCGGAGAACAGGCTTGGGCGGTCAGCTCATTGACGATGCTTTCGTATTTGAAGGAACATCGCTGGGATCTGGATGGCGCTCTAGAGTGCCTCGACACAGCCTATGCCAAGCTTCAGCCGGGAATGGACACTGAGACGCTGGACATCATCAAGAACAAGTACGCCATTTATGCCAAATACGGAATGGTGGATCGGATCACTCCGCTGTTCGTCCAGGTGGATTCCTTGATGCGTGCCACCGCCGACACGATGACAAAGGTGGAATGCGGCGTCATCCTGGCTGACAATGCATTGAATGCAGGCCACGCCTCGCAGGCGGAAACCTTGTACCGGGAGTCTTTGCGGACGCTTGACAATTCCGGTCACGACAACGAGTTGTACGCAGTCCTCGGAAAATTACGCCATCTGTCCATGTCCAGAAAGGAATTCGGAGACGCCCTTGACTGTAGCCAGCGGATGCTTGACATTCTGAAGGCTGGTGGAAATCAGGATCTTGGGCTGGCATATTTCAACATCGCCGAAGTCTATGAGAAGAGTTTGGACACTGCAAGATGTCTGTCCTACGCCGATTCGATAATGGCTAACGGAGGAGTACCGATGAAAGATCCTATCTTGAACGCCAGGCATTTGATGCTCAAAGGGATGCTGAACGGACGGCTGGGGCGGTGGAACAATGCGGCGGACATTTACGCGTCAGTGGATTCCGCCATGGCGGCAGTCGGACAGAACGCTCTGCGTGAGAGGATGAACCTTGTGCCTCTTCGTGCCGCCGCGCTGTATCAGGCCGGGCGTCTGCCTGAAAGCGAAGCGTTATATTCAGATTATTATGAATATTGCGGCAAGGTCTACAGCGAGGAGTCAGACGCCACCACAACCGCCTTGCTTAACCTTGCCAACATACGGGCATATTCGGGCAAAATCGAGGAGGGTAGTTCCGATTACATGGAAGTTGAAAGACGCCTGACGAGGAAAATCACTGAGCGTCTTCGCTTTCTTCCTTCTGAAACCAGAGACCATTACCTTGACGACATGCTGAAAGTGACATTCGCGATGACAGCGTTCGGCCTTAAGGCCAAGCACACCGGTGATGCCTTCTCGGATTCGGCCTGGGAAGCGTTGCTTTTGTCCAAAGGCCTCCTTCTTTCTTCCGAGATAGACGCTTCAGATAAAATCCGGCGGGACGGGACATCCGAAGACAAGGCTTTGTTCTACAGATTGATGGGCATGCAGCGAAATCTGGCGGCGATGGAAAGCCGTGCCGGAGTGGACCATGCGGCCAGCGCGGCCCTTTGTGGGGACTTGCTTGTGGCGGACGCGAAACTTGCCGTCCAGAGTTCCGCGTACAGGGAAACCGGTGAATTCCTGAACATTGGAGCATCGATGATTAAGGATTCGCTTGACGATAATGATGTGATTGTGGACATGGCCGATTTCAAGTCGGATGACGGCACCCATCCATACACGGCGTACATCATCCGGAAAGGATACGGCCATGCGGAGCTTGTCCGTCTCTGCGAGAATGTAGAGAGAGGCTCTGATTTCTCCGAAGCGCTTTCATCCCTAGAGGTCAAGACCATGATTGACAGGCTTTCATCTTACCTCAATCCAGGTGACGACCTCTACTTTGTCCCTTCAGGCCATTTCCATCTGATTCCGATCGAATCATTCCCGATGCCTGACGGAAGGTGCTTCGGTGATGTCTACAATGTGGTAAGATTGTCTTCCGCCAGAGATTTGGTGGCCATCAAGCAAAATGTCAAAAGTGCTGGAAAACACCTCACGGCAAGCCTGTTCGGGAATCTGGACTATGGTGATGCCCATTCGGCCTTGCCAGCCACGGAATCAGAACTGAAGGACATAGCAAGAACTCTGAAGAAACACTCTGTCACAGAATATTCCGGCTCACAAGGGACACGTGACGCATTCCTCGCCCTTGACGGGAAATCCACCGACGTGATCCACTTGGCGACTCATGGTTTCTACTATGAGCCAGAAGACGGGGAAAACAAATCCAGCGTCTACCGAAAAACCATGAATATGTCCGGTCTGGTGATGTCCTGTGGCCAGAGACTTACCGCCGCCGAGATCGCCGCTATGGATCTGAGCGGAACATCCCTTGTCTGCCTGTCAGCATGCGAGACCGGTCTCGGGCATGTGACCCCGGAAGGCATCTATGGCATTCAAAGAGCCTTTAAGAAAGCCGGCGTCCGCCATATTCTTGTCAATGTCGGTGAGGCCAGTGATGTGGCCTCCTCGCTTTTCATGACCGAGTTCTACCGTGTGTTTGTCCGTGGAGGTAATGACATGCACGATGCCTTCCGTAAAGCCCGCTCGGCTGTCCGCAAACGCTACCCTGATCCATATTACTGGGCAGGATTCATGCTTCTTGATTAGCGTGTCTACGCACCGTTGAAGATCTTCATGAACTCCTCGCCGGTGATGGTCTCTTTCTCAAGGAGATACTGTGCGCATTTGTGCATCTTGTCGATGTTGGCGGTGATGATCTCGGTGGCCTTCTTCTTGGCTGCGGCGATCATCTCGCGGACCTCGGAATCGATGTCGGCCGCAGTCTCGTCCGAGCAGGCCAACCGCGAGCCTCCTCCAAGATAGGAATTGCCTCTGGTCTCAAGGGCCATCATTCCGTACTTGTCACTCATTCCGTAGGTTGTTATCATCGATCTGGCCATCTGGGTGGCTTTCTCGATGTCATTCGACGCTCCTGTCGTGCAGGTGTGGCAGATGACTTCCTCGGCCACCCGACCGCCTGTCAGAGTGGCGAGACGGTTCAGAAGATAGTCTTTGCTGTAGAGGAACTTCTCTCCCTCATCAACCTGCATGGTGTAGCCAAGCGCTCCGGAAGTCCTCGGAATGATTGTGATCTTCTGAACCGGGGCGGAGTTGCTTTGCGCAGCGGCCACCATGGCGTGACCGATCTCGTGATAGGCGATGATCTTCTTCTCCTCCGGAGAGATCACGGCGTTCTTCCTCTGCTCGCCGGCCATCACGACCTCGACACTTTCCTCAAGATCCTCGGTCGTGGCGGCTTTCTTGCCAAGACGCACTGCCCTCAAGGCCGCCTCATTGACAATGTTGGCCAATTCCGCTCCAGAGGAACCGGCTGTGGCGCGTCCGATCAGATCAAGGTCTATGTCCTCGTGCTTGATGTCCTTCAAGTGAACCTTAAGGATTGCCTTTCTGCCTTGCAGATCAGGAAGCTCCATCTGGACTCGTCTGTCGAAACGCCCCGGGCGGAGAAGAGCCTTGTCCAGGCTGTCCGGCCTGTTGGTGGCGGCGAGAATGATGACACCTTTGTTGCTGTCAAATCCGTCCATCTCGGTAAGCAGCTGGTTGAGAGTCTGTTCCCGTTCGTCGTTACCGCCGCCGATGTTGTCTTCACGGCTCTTTCCTATAGCGTCTATCTCATCAATGAAGACGATGCACGGTGCTTTTGCCTGAGCCTGGCTGAAAAGGTCACGTACCTTGGCGGCGCCCATTCCCACGAACATCTGGACGAATTCCGAACCGGACATCGAGAAGAACGGCACTCCGGCCTCTCCTGCCACGGCCCTTGCGATCAATGTCTTACCTGTACCCGGAGGCCCTACCAAAAGGACACCCTTAGGAAGATGCGCGCCGATCGCATTGTACTTTGCGGGATTGTGCAGGAAGTCAACCACCTCGACAAGTCCTTCCTTGGCCTCATCCTGTCCGGCGACATCGGAGAAACGTGTCTTTATGTCATTCTCGGCATAGACTTTCGCGCCACTTTGTCCGAACTGCATGAAATTACCCATCCCGCCTTTGGCCATGCTGCCGCCGATGCGTTTCATTGCGGAACTCAAGAGCCAGTACATCAACATTCCGGGGAGCACCCACCAGAGGATGAAGTCCAGAAGAGGGGATCGTTCCTGACTGAGTTTCTTCACGAAACGGATCTTGCCGTCCTTGTTGGGACTTTTCGCCGTGGACAGTCTGTTGACGAAATCAGGGTCTGTGACCGCCCCGGTGATGTAAGTGGTGTCTCGTTGTCCCTTGATCTTTTCCTGATAGGAAAGAGGGGCGTTTTTGGAGTACATGACCTTGTCTCCGTCGATCACGACATCGTAGACCAAGCCCTTGTCGACGTCACTGATGAAAGTACCATAATCCGTCTCGATGACACTGTTTCCTCTTCCACCAGGGAACAAGAACGTATTGATCAGTGCCAGAAGAGAGAACATGATCAGGAGTGTCCAGAAACCATTTCCACCTGGAAGTTTACCACTCTGTGTCTGGCTGGAGTTCTCATTCTTTGTCTCCGTCCCCTTTTCCTCGGGATATTCCACAAATTTCATATTCAATGCTGTTTTGAAATATTCAGTAAATATAGCAACGGAACGCGAATATTTCAAAAATCAGGCTGCTCTCCGCTGACTCTCTGGTGACTGCCATATTGACGGAAGATTTTTTTTGAATATTCTTGATCGACTGATTCCACTTTTATAGTAATCTTGTACTTCCGGCGCAAGAGATATTCATAAGATACTCCTCAATCTCATGACATTCTACTTGTTGTCGCCATTGATCAAGTTCACGACAACCTTTACCATCATTTCCATCTCATCGGTCTTGCTTTCGGCAATCATCAAGGTCAAAGCGACCAAAGCATTGTCAGCGATACGCTTATGTCCGTCTGAAGCATAAAGAATATGGTTGTTCTCCATGAACCAAAGGAATAAGGTGGCTGCAATGCGTTTGTTGCCATCAGAGAACGAATGATTCTTTACAACAAGATACAACAGCATGGCAGCTTTCTCCTCAACTGACGGGTAAAGATCGGCTCCATCCCAAGTCTGGTAAATCTGACCGATTGAACTGTGGAAGGATTCGTCCTTTTCATGTCCGAATAGCTCGCTTCCACCGAACTTGACTTTCAGGTCATTGATTACTTTCATAGCATTTTCGTAAGTGGCGTGAAAACATTCCTTTGTGGTAGATTTTACTCCCAAGGTTTGATAGTCATAACTATCAAGAGTGTCCAAAGCATAAGTGTAATCCTTCACAACATCGAATATGCTCTTGACTTGTTCCTCGACAGCAGAGTCGAGATAACCCATTGTGCGTCCCATCACGTCCACAAGAGCCTTCAGATCATCGTATTTCTGTTGTGCAAGGTCATTGCGGACAGCGTAGCCTTTGATTAAGAAATCTTTTAGGACGGAGTTTGCCCAAATCCTGAATTGCGTGCCACGTTGTGATTTCACACGATAGCCTACGGATATGATGACATCAAGGTTGTAGAACTTGGTGTCGTATGGTTTTCCGTCCGTGGCAGTTGTTCGGAAATTCCGAACAACTGATTCTTCCACCAATTCACCTTCCTTGAAAATGTTACTGATGTGTTCACTTATTGTGCTCTTACTTTTGTCAAATAGTAAGCTCAATTGCGTCTGTGTCAGCCAAACCGTCTCATTCTCAAGTTTGACATCGATTTTTGTTCTGCCATCGGCAGTCTGATAGAGGATGATTTCTCCTCTTTGCGGAGCGCTCAACAGCTGCTCCTTCTTTGTTTGTGTGTTCATACATTAATTGATTTTTGATTACAAAAAAAAGCCACACGGTGTTTTCCGTATGGCTACATATTTTTTAAACATATTGATTATCAAGCAATTGTCTATGAAAGACAAAAAAACGATATCGGTACGATTATACCAATATCGCGTTGTGGAACTCCAAACGATCCACGGCATTCAGACTTTCTTGACAAAGATGGCTATTTTCTTTGAATATTGCAATATTAGATAAATCCTTTGTCGTGTAAGTTTTGAAGCAACATCAATGTCAGCAGAATAAGGAACAAGGAAGGCTATTGGTTGCCCTCCAGATAGTCCGTGTAGAGGATTCCGTCGAGGTGGTCGCACTCGTGCTGGAAGATCACGGCAGTAAAGCCTTTGATGTTCTCGGTCGTGTCCCGCAATGTCCTCGCTGATGTGTACGTTATGTCAATGTCACGGTAGCGGGCGACATCTCCGCGTTTTCCCGGAATGCTGAGACATCCTTCCGGACCGAGTTCTTTCCCGCCCCTTCGGTCTGTGATCCGGATGTTCGGATACACCTCGAAAGGCTCTCCGTCTTTGTCGAATCTCTGCACGGCTACGATGCGGCGGGATATTCCTACCTGAGGGCCGGCTATCCCGACTCCATCCTGTTCCGGAGAGGTCACGGTGGCCACCATCTTGTCCGCCAGCATCTTATATTCGTGGCTCCTGAGATCCACCGCACTGATTTCTGCGCATTCCTTCCGCAGAACCAACGAGTCAGCCTCGTCGTAAACTGTAAGGACACGCATCGTCTCGCCTTCGCCGCAGATAAGTTCCTTTTCCGCTTTTGACCAGCTTCCGCCATTATTCTGGCACGCAACCACCGCCATCATCAGGGCAGCGGCAAGAATGTTCCGTTGTGTAATCATATTCATCAATTCCAATCAGTGACAAAAATACATCATTTATCGACAGATTAGCACAACTCCCGAATATTTTTGCCAGAGTGGCCATAGTTGCCATATTCACGAATATTGGATATTTCGGAGCAAAAGCATTATCTTTACATCAAAAGTGAATGAATATGACAAAGGAAGAGAATTATCTTACTTATATCGCGTCATCGGACGAACCGATGCTGCACCCTTACTCATGCGATTATTCAATACATTAATAATTAAATATTTATGCTAAAATTTATCGTAAACTTCGCGGTTTTGGCGGCTATGATCTCCGTCGCCGGATGCTGCCCGAAAACAGAATCCAAAGTGAACGAAAGCAATGCTGTTGTCGATGCCATTATGGCACGCCGGTCAATCCGCCACTACACTGACACTCCAGTTAGCCGAGACACTCTGGAGATCCTTGCCAAATGTGGCATCAACGCCCCTAATGCCAGGAACTTGCAGGAGTGGGCTGTCAGGATTGTGGACAGCAAGGATTATCTGGAAGGAGCCACAGAGGTCATGAAGGCAGGCATGCCGGCCATCGCCAATCAGGACGATCCGAAATTCCGCAACGGCTTCCGTAACGCGACCGCTGTCATATTCGTGGCCGCACCGGAAGATCCTTCCGGGATGCTTGACGTCAATGTCGGTGCATTGTGCGAGAACATTTGCGTCGCAGCGCAGTCCATGGGACTCGGAAGCATCATCATGGGCGGCCCGATAATGTTTCTTAACAACACCCCGGAAGCCAAGCCATATCTTGACCGCTTGAACCTTCCGGAAGGCTACAGGCTCCGCATCTGCGTCGGTGTCGGCTATCCTGACGAGACCCCGGACGCCAAACCGCGTGATGAAAGTAAGGTGATGTTCGTGGATTAGTTCGGAAGGGCTGAATCAGATTATGAAAGAAGTCAAAGTAGTCGCCGCCGTGATATTCCAAGACGGCAAGGTCTTCGCCACGCAGCGTGGCTACGGTACTTTCAAGGATAGATGGGAGTTTCCGGGTGGCAAAATCGAGGCGGGGGAGAGTCCAGAGGAAGCGCTTCGCAGGGAAATCAGTGAGGAACTGGAAACCGAGATAGAGGTCGGGGAGTTGATTGACACCATTGAATATGACTACCCTGACTTCCACCTTTCGATGAAGTGCTATGCCTGCAGGATCATCTCCGGTGATCTTCATCTTGTTGAGCACGAGGCGGCCCGTTGGCTGAACGCCGACCAACTCGATTCCGTTGATTGGCTTCCGGCCGACATCACTTTGATTCCTAAAATCGCACGATTGCTGTAGGACTCCCTGAAGCGGCTTGATGCTGGGTATGCACCACCCGAGAAAATATTGCTGTATTTATTTGGAAATTAGGGGGGGGGGTACTATTTTTGTGCCAAAAATCATAAATTGTATGAAAAAAATTATTTTTTCGTTTATTTTCGCCGCGATGACGCTTGTATGCGGTTGCGGCAAGGAGGGCTCCGGTGACGAGCCTGTAATCAGCCCTGAGGACACCATTACCTGGGCGGCTCTGATCAAGGAATATCCATTCCTTAAAGGTTTCCCTGTGTTTGATGGGGAGGTGGAGAACTGGCAGTACAAGGAGCTCGGCAAAGACATGAAGACGGTGACATTCTTCGACTACAAATGCGAAGAGTCAGTGGCGACAACTTACTACGCCAAGTTCGTTCCGGCAGGGTTCTCCAAGAGCGAAGGCTCGGAAATCTATCGTAAGACCGTCGGCGAAACCATATATGTCTTCACCGGCAGTTATAGTGGCGGCAATTTCGCTTTGAGTTTTTCTGTTGACTCCAAGTAAACGATGAAATTCCGGAATATCTTAGCCTGCGTTTCGGCGGCGATGATTCTGCTCGCAGGCTTCTCGGCAAAGGCCCAGACTGCCGTCGGCAAGAAAGCCCGGCAAGAGAAGGACGATGATGTTAAAGTCAGGATCTGGCTCAACAAGGGTGAGCGGAAAGTCCTCGACGGCTATCTCCGCTCGGCGCTTGTCAATCGCCCGGACAATATCGAGTTCAGCCTGACTCCTGATGGACAGAGAACAAGATATATCAACGAGGATGTGGATTCTCTTCTCCTTGAAGGAACTGACAAGTATGTGAAGCGCCTTGTTAAAGTGTTGGGTGCTTTCGGAGGAAAGGCACAGGTCCAATGGGTGCGTGAGGAGTATCGAGGCAAAGGTATTGACCTGTACTCTCTTTTCACTGTCGAGTCCGAAAGGACCGGACGGAACATCACTGTTGTGAGTCCAGTGCGTGGATGGTATTTGAGCATCGCCGGTGATATGGCGGTTATGGTCGGCACCGACACTCGCAACAGCATCTTCGACAGGGCTGAGCCTCCGATGTACACGTCGATGCTGAACACGTATTTCGGAAAGATCTATGACTATCCGGAATTCGCCGCGAAGATAAAGGCGGGGGAGTACAAGACTTTTATGGATGTCATCTATGCCTGGGAAGCGGCTTATGGAGGCACTGCCCACCGTGTCGAGGGCAAGCTGAAACCTGAGCAGATCGGCGTTCAGAACGGAATAGCCGCATCCGACGCGCAAAAAAACGTCGGTTGGAAGCGCACAAAATCAGAAATAGTATTCCCGAAATACGCAAGGACTCTGCAGGTTGGGGCGTCTTTGGCTATGTCTGACGGGGCAAAGGTCATGAAGCATGCCACCAACGATGCGGCAAGGTCATCGTTCAAGATGGTCGTGCCTCCTGTGATGATATATTCAGACATCTGCTTCCTTGATTTCGGCCGTTTCGGAGGCATAGGCTGGACCTTTGGCGGGGAATATTCCCGTTACAGCTACAACTGGATGCTGGACAATGGCTACGGTGACAAGCAGCAAGACACTTTCTGCAACAGGGTTGATCTCGCCGCAGGTCTCAGCTATCACCTCACTCTCCGCAACCGTCTCGAGCTCTATGCCCGCGGTATGGTGGACGCAGGCCTGATAGGTGAGCACACCACCGACCATGAAAGCGGCGAGGAAGCCAGTTCGACATTCAACAAGATGGACACGAAGATGTCATTCATCGCCACCGCCGGCCTCAGATGGTATTTCTGCAAGAAAGCAGGCATCTGGGTAGAGGGCGGCCACGATACGGGCTATGTCTCCGCAGGATTGTCCTACAGGTTCTGACGCATTATTCGTGAATCAAGATCGCCGCGCTGCTCAGACTGATGTTTTTGGTCGGACGGCGCGGTTATTATATTCCTCTACTTATTCCCGTATCCGGGAGTCGATGATGATCGTGACTGGCCCGTCGTTTACAAGAGAGACCTGCATGTCAGCGCCGAAAACACCTCTTCCGACTGGTTTGCCGATCGCATCAGAGACCTCCTCGCAGTAGTTTTCGTACAATGGGATGGCCAGGCCGTGACCTGCCGCACGAATGTACGAAGGACGGTTTCCTTTCTTCGTGGAGGCAGTCAATGTGAATTGCGACACCGCCAGAATCTCGCCCCCGATGTCTGTGACACTTCTGTTCATCACCCCATTTTCATCATTGAATATCCTCATGCCGACAGTCTTCCCCACAAGCCACCGCATGTCCTCTTCCGTGTCCCCGCTCTCAACTCCGACAAGCACCAGAAGCCCCTTGTCGATCTTTGACACGGTCTTGCCTGCAATCTCAACGCTTGCACGCTGCACTCTCTGAATCACTAATCTCATTATATCACAACTGTTTACTTTTCTATCTGTTTAGCCGGACGTACGTCATCAATGACATATTCCTTTATAAAGTTACGAAAAAACTCTTTGAAGAGAGCAAGCATATTCAATAATAAAGTTACATTTGTAATGAAATATTTTGCGCGATGGTAGTAAAACTCAAAGGGGTGGCTCCTCAAATCGGGGAGCGTGCGTTTGTTGCTGAGACGGCGGCGGTCATTGGTGACGTGAAGATCGGTGATGACAGTTCTGTTTGGTACAGCGCTGTGATCAGAGGTGACGTCAACCACATTGACATCGGTTCGAGAGTCAGCATCCAGGATGGAGCCGTGATCCACTGCTCGACCGGCGATGGTTTGGAAACCGTCATAGCGGACGATGTGGTAGTTGGTCATAACGCTACAATTCATTCGGCACGCATTGACAGTCATTGCCTTATCGGCATGGGTTCGACCATCCTTGACAAGGCGCACGTGGGTTCGGGCTCCATCGTCGCCGCCGGCGCCCTCGTGCTCGGCAAAACCGAAATCGGCTCGAACGAACTATGGGGTGGTGTCCCCGCCAAATTCATCAAGAAAATCACGCCGGAGGCCGTAGAGAGGACAATCGACCACGGAGTCAATGAATATGTCACCTGGGCGCACGTCTTCGCTGACGAAACAGAAACGATCATTCCGTAAATACTCTTCTAAGATCCAACTCGCTCAGCAACTCTGGCATATGGCTCTGAATATTGTAGCTGCGGGACAATTTTTCTCAAAAAAGATTTGCTTTAAAGACAAAAAAAGATAAATTTGCAAGTAAAATAGTAAGACATTTAGACAAGACATAATTTTTATTAACAGGCGTTAATGTCCGTGCTTCCTTGAAACTTCGACACTTTCAACAGTAGCACAACGGAGTTAACGCCCACGCAGTTCAGAGAACTCGTGGGCTTATTCGTTGGAATGTGCTACAGGTAGTCGAAGACCTCAAGGAGCAGACCAACGCGATAAGCCCACGTTTTTGTATGTATATAGCGATATTACAAATATGGAATTGTCCTCCTCCATGAGGGGGAGGAATTCATACGCCCATTAAGGCCAAATGTGAACTCTTAATAATGCATAATCATAAAAAACACGAATTGCGACCATGAATCCTAACGATATAATCAAATCGAACAAGTTCTCAATACTAATAGTATTGTGTTCTATATTAGTCTGTTCTCCATTTATACTACTGCTTCTTGGCTCGGTTTTCGGCATTGAGCAAAGTTTACTTTATACATTTCAACTACCACTGCCTGACTTCGTACTGTCTTGGATTACATTGTGGGGTGTAGTTGTTGCCTCAATCGGACTGTATAAAATCAAACAGACACAAGAAGAGCGCCTGGACGAAGAAAAATACCGCACGGAAATGATTGAGAAGAATGACAAGACTGTCAGGTTCAATAGATTCTGCTCTTACGTGGAGTCTCTTGGCGGATCTAATCTATTAAGTCGCATAAATGCCATCAATTCATTATATTCATTGGCGAGATTCTACCCTGATGAATTCAGGGATGATGTATGTGAGGTCTTTGTTTCCGCTATAAGGGAGAATAAGCAAGTATCTATTACTTCAGAAGACATTGCTATGCCACCTGATGTTCATCGGATATTAGAATTAATCATTATTGACAATGATTCTGTATTTGTATCCTGCCCCAAGGATTTAAGTGGTTGCATTATCGTCCACTGGGATTTGCGTAGTTCGAAGTTTTCTCGAAATATAAATTTGTCTGAAGCGAAATTTATTGGCTGCCATTTCCACGATGTCAAAATTCAGGATGTCACTTTTGTAAAAACCCAATTCATAGATTGCTTGTTTAAAAATTCCGAGATCTGTTATTGCAACTTCCATAAATCCACATTCAAGCAGAGCACTTTTGACAAGACGAAACTTACAGGCTTGACCTTGAGTGCTTCCTCAATGCAGTCGATGACATTTATGCGGAGCTGTGTATTTGAGGACATCAATTTCACTGATTCCAAATTCTGCGATACATCATTTGGTAACCCACAAATAGGAGCAAAGATTGAATTGGGAAATTGCTCCTTTGTCTCAACGACATTCTCTTTTGCAGATAAAAAGATAATGGATGCGTTCACTGAAATTCTAAAAACATTCAATATTGAGTGCCCGATAATCGAAAATAACATACTGCGTTTTTAATGTTTATTGACTCAAAAATAGAAATAACTAAAAATGAAAAGGTATAGAATATCATTGTGCTTTATACTCTGTCTGCTTTTTAACTTAGCGCCTTTGGCTGGACAGGATAATCAAGATAGTACATTTGTTGGCGCCAAAACAGGTAGTGCAAATAACAACATCTATTGCATATTAGACATTTTGGATGTATTTCCGACAGATTTGGGAACCTTCTTTTATGAAAGCGATATCGATTCAATTGTCAAAACTTTAAATGCAAATAATGTATATGGAAAGAACAATTGGCGTTTACCAACATCTTCTGAATTGCAGTTGTTGTATGAATTTGCTGCAAAGATAGGTCTAAAAACCTATTATACAGGGCAGATTCTTAGCTATTGGTATCATGGAGCCAACGATGGTAATAAAGAAGTTAGGCTTGTAGCCTCTAGAGAATCGTCCAAAAATGACAATAACTATATAGAGATATGTGGAGTTAAATGGGCACTATATAATGCAGGCACATCGTTTTCAACTCCGTATGGGACACATTATACATATGCAGAGGCGCGTAAGGCTTGTCCAGAAGGTTGGCGTCTTCCTTACATCGAAGAGTTTCATTCATTGACTCAGAATGGATCCTCAATAGTGAACAATAATGGTATTATAGGATGTTGGTTTTCTGGCGCAAATGCTTATGTGGAGGGCGAAACTTCGATTTTCCTTCCAGCCGCAGGAGATTGTTGGTTTCGAGAAGAAGGCACCGCTGGTTATTATTGGTCATCAACATATGCGGGAAGAGGACAGGAGACAAAATCCGATAGACATAGTACCTTATGGTTTGGTGATTTTGGGATTAAAGAAACTATAAATGTCGATTATTGGAAACTTTCAGTCCGGTGTGTAAAAAACTAAACGAATTATGTTAATTAGGTTGTTATTCATAATAAAGTGATTGATAACGTGGTTATAATAGGGTACATACCTAAAGTGGATAATTGTTGAGTTCAACAATACATTATAAATAAAAAATACTATGAATATGAATTTTAAAGAGTTATTTGTTGCAATGCTTGTCTTTTTGATGGGCAGTCTGAGTTTGGTAGCTGATGATTATTCGGTTTGCAGTGACTGCGTCACATCATCCATAGTCGCCCCCGAATGCCATTTTACATTAAAATATTCAACTGTCGATATTTTTTCTGAAGTTCTTCCTGACTCAGAAAAAGCTCTAGAGTCTCATTGGGTGTATGCAACGGTGTTAGTTAATTGCAAACAAGAAACAGATTCTTATGTAACTGTCAGTGTCTATCAAAATGGTAAACACATAGGTTCTGGCATGGTCGTGATACCAGCAGGCGAATTATCCTCGGAAGAAACTAGAATAGATGTTGATCCAAAATATTCAGGTGAAGGTCCCGCTGTGTTAAAACTGACATAGGCTGATGATCTACAAAATTATTCTTCGGATTTATGCACGTTAGGCTTGCTCCCAATATAACCACGTAATCAATTGCCTAATTATGGCTTGCAAGCCTTACGTGAATTTATAATTTTTTAAATATTACTATGGACAGCGATTTGCGCCATTATATGTGTCATTGCGATTGTTGATCTAACATGTAAATTATATTATGATAAGTATCCAGATGATCTAGCCATATGGCACATCTAATTATTGCCGCTACCTCGGGTGTCATGATCTATTATATGATCTCCAAAATGATAGCATTGTCAAAATCGATAAGGTCATTGATTAAATAGCCATTTTCGCTGTCGATCATATTCATATTCTAGCTTTCTTCTTTGCGAATATTCGGATACGACAATAAAAGCCCGTCATTGCTTTTGCGAATGATGCCGACGTGGAGATATTCATCGGTGCCGATAATAGCCATCGTCCGGTCGGTGTGCCTTTTTACAAGCGTCAATGACTATTTTCCCTTATGAAAACTTTTGCCGACTCAGACGGATTAAAGCAGCAATATGTAAATCAGCACCGCAGGCGGAACGGGACCTGAGATATTCATCAGCGGCTGCGAGTATTTTTCATCGCCTTTGCGGATATATTGGCCGTCGGAATTATAGAGGGGCGCAGAATATTTGCTGTCGCCTTGACGGATGCATTTTCCGTCCCAATTGAAAAGCGCCCTGACATATTTGTCGCGTCCGCCACGCAATTCCAACCCATTCCAATTATAAAGAATATCCCCATAGCGACTGTCCCCTCTGCGAATATATTCACCATTGATATTAATCAGAACCGCCGAATATTTGCTGTTCCCCGCCCGCAGGCAACTTCCGTCCCAATTGTACAGAGGAGCGGAGTAGGCCTCTTTTCCGCGCCTGATGTAAGACTGCGCGTCAGCCGCCGCGCAAGCAAGAATCATTATGAATATAACAACTGCCATTCGTTTCATGAAAGCGAATTTAACGATAATCCGGCAAATATCCTATATTACTGAATTACTGATATTCTGTCTTGACACAATTAAAAAATTCTTTGAAGAGATTAGGCATATTCAATTATAAGCTACATTTGCAATGAAATAAAATTTGTGCGATGGTAGTAAAACTCAAAGGGGTGGCTCCTCAAATCGGGGAGCGTGCGTTTGTCGCTGAGACGGCGGCGGTTATCGGTGATGTTAGGATCGGTGACGACAGTTCTGTTTGGTACAGCGCTGTGATCAGAGGAGATGTCAATCACATTGAGATCGGTTCGAGAGTCAGCATCCAGGATGGAGCCGTGATCCACTGCTCTGCCGGCGGTGGCTTGGAAACCGTCATCGCGGACGATGTGGTTGTCGGCCATAACGCTACAATTCATTCGGCACGTATTGAAAGCCATTGCCTGATCGGCATGGGTTCGACCATCCTTGACAAGGCGCACGTGGGTTCAGGCTCCATCGTCGCCGCCGGCGCCCTCGTGCTCGGCAAAACCGAAATCGGCCCGAACGAACTATGGGGTGGTGTCCCCGTCAAATTCATCAAGAAAATCACCCCGGAGGCCATAGAGAGAACAATCGACCACGGGGTCAATGAATAGTCACCTGGGCGCACACCTTCGCTGGCGAGGCAGAAACGATCATTCCGTAAATACTCTGCCGGAATCCTTGTCCCTTGATAAGACAATCCTGAGTGTCAATGATCAATACGTGCGATGAATTAGTCGACGAGCAATAATATATTATTTCTGTATTAAATAGGATTACAAGGATTTTGACTATTTTTGCAAGTGAAATTCCCAATTGCTATTGAGAATTGTGGTTATAATGAAATATGTTGTCTATGATACCAAGATTTGAAGAAATAAGGATACAGGCGCTTAAGGAATTAAGTACCGGGGGCGTTATGCGAGCTAAAGATTTACGTATTCCTTTGGCCAAGCATTTTGGCTTGACAGAAGAGGAAATGAACGCTTGGTATCCTTCGGGAAATGGAGAAATATTTTTAGATCGTATTTCGTGGGCTCTATCGTATCTTTTTATTGCCGGTCTTGTGGAGAAGTCTCAAAGAGGTGATTATAAAATCAGTGAAAAGGGATTGTCAATGCTTTCATCATGTTCGGAAGATCAAATAAACGACTTCGTAAAAGAAACTGTAAGTGCGAAAACACCGAAAAAGGAATCCAAGAGCAAGGCTATAAGCAACACTTCATATCATGTTGAAAATTATGACGAACTTACACCTGAAGAAGAATTGGCCGATTCATATGACAGAATAAAGCAGAACGTTCAATCTCAACTTCTAACTACAATATTAAGTAAACATCCGCAAGAATTTGAACGGTTGGTAGTGAAATTACTTCAGGCTATGGGATATGGAGGTGAGGTTAAGAATTCAGGCTTCATCACAAAGCTTTCTAATGATGGCGGTATTGATGGTATTATTAAAGAAGATGTTTTAGGATTCAATCATATTTCCATACAAGCAAAACGATATGCCATAGGAAATAATGTCCAGCGACATGAGGTTCAAAGTTTTGTTGGAGCTGTTGCCGGTACAACATCCAAGAAGGGAGTATTCATTACTACCTCTGATTACACGAAAGGGGCAATTGAATATGTGGAAAGCCTTAACGGTTCACCAACAATTATTCTGATTAATGGTCATCAATTAGCAGAATACATCTATGACTATGGTTTAGGACTACAAACCGAAAAAGTTCTTAAAGTCATGAAAATGGATATGGACTACTGGGATGCAATGGATAATGGGTAATATTATGTATATTTTCCGACGCACTATCTTCACATCCCTAATAGTCAAGCGACTTGCACTTTAATCGGTACGAATTGGATTTCAACATTTAGCCGACCATCCATAGAATATTCAAATCCTTGATATTCAGCCGTTGCGCATATCACCTCGTACCACGCTTCTTCTTTGTGCCATTTTGCGGTGGCTCTGATGCAGCAAAGATACTTATAATCAGTGAGAAACAAGCATATAATGGCATAATTTTAATGCATCGCATCGCAGGATATTACATATTTTTATTCTAAAATAGATGTGTAATCGCCAAAAATTCCTCTGAAAGCGAAAGAGTTGACGATATTGCATCTAAAGAAGGATAGCGGATGAAATTGAATGTGTATACCTTCTCAACCTAATTCAGATACACGCCTTTTATGATAGAAATTGCAAAAAACGCAATAAAAGTAACGTGTTATTAATAATAATAATGAATTTTGACATGATTGTAAGGGATTCTTTGTACATTTGCAAACCGTTTAATATGTATAAACATGGAAAGAAAAATCAATCGCATTAAAGTGATGCTTGCAGAGAAAGGCAAGACCAACAAGTGGTTATCTGAGCAGGTGGGGAAAGACCCTGCTACAGTAAGCAAGTGGTGCACCAATGCTGCTCAACCTACACTCGAAACCATGATGTTGATTGCGAAAATACTTGAAGTGGACTTAAATGACCTCGTAAGATTCGAAGCTTTACCTGGCATTGAGGGAAAATAACAGAAAACGTAAGAACATACGCATGAGTTGAAACAGACGATGTGTCTTTTGCAGGAACATATTTATTGCGTTAAAATTAGAACACTTTTATGACACGACAAAATATTGAGGAAATTCTCAAAATGCGATACTCTGTTTACAAGGCAGGAGCAAACGCTGGCTGCTGGGCAGATATAGATCAGTCTGGTGCATCTGATATGATGGCGTATATTTTCCCCAAATCGGGAGGTATTGCATATTATAATCTGGTGCTTGAACTGATGCGAAAAGAACATAATATGTTCACCGGTGGTGTATATTCTTTGTTTAAGATGCCAGTTCAGGTAGAAAAGGAAATTGTAGAATATTTGAAAAAGGGCGAGTTTGATTTCTCGAATGCTGTCGATGATTGTTGTGCCTATTTGGAATCAATGGACACAATAGTTACTGATCATTGTTTTACATCTGTAAATATAGGTAATTTCAACGCCAATGAGATTGACATAATTCTGAGACTTTGTGCATCTCACTATAGGTATGCTTTCCAAAATAATATTAACTGCTATCCGTATTTTGAATGATGAGAGATACTCAATACAACTATAAACTGTGTAAAGGTTGTGGTCTTGTAGATGAGACTTTGTCGCTTCTGTCAATATGTAATGCAGATACGACAAAGGAGTCTTTGGCTGCATATGTGCATGAAAACAATTATCTTGCAAGATGTACGGACAGACGTAGTATGGATATTGTGAAGCTTGTGTTTTGGCCCCGGTTCATGAAGTCAAACAAGAACGTTGCTCTTTGGCTTAAATCAATCCGAGAAAAAGGGCTGATGCTACCACAGTTTAAACAGCTTCTTATGATCTATTGCGCAAGGGAGAATGCTGTGATGTACGATTTCATTGTCCAATATCTTAATGAATACAAAGCCACGAATAAAACAGCTCTTCCAGCAGGTTGTATTAAGCAATTTATAGACGATTTGGTAGATAAAGGTCTGGCTAAATGGAGTGACTCGGTAAAGACTCGAAATTCAAGTTATATTAAGGCTGTACTCGTAGATTTCGGCTTTGTAAACCGCAGAGGAGACATTCTGCCTTATGAAGTCGCGGATTTTACTATTCTGTATCTTATGCATGAACTTCACTTCGAGGGTCTGTCAGATATTGCCATTTGGAATCATGAAGATTGGCAATTGTTTGGTCTTGACAAATATCAGGTTGGGGAACGAATAATGGAACTCAATTTGAAGGGAGGCTATATTGCTCAATGTACAGGTGATTTGATGACTATTTCGTGGAAATATAATTCAATGGAGGAATTTATCAATGGAACGTTATGAAGATAAAATAGAAAAGGCGCTTCAATATCTGAAACAGCCGAGCAAAACAGACGCACGAGGATGTGCCCCTATCGTCTATCTGGTATACCAGCCAGAGGATGCAATTATTTTGCGTAATATCGTAGATACATTCCTTCGCCCTAAAGCCGATTACTATGGGTTCAATGTTCACTGTGTGTCAATGGGCGATTTGGTTGATAAATTCATAAACAATCACGATTATCGCGACATCTGGACAGATCCTTCTGTTGATGAAGCTGAAATGTATAACAGTATAAAGCAAGAAATAGTCAATGATGAGTATTTCGAAAAAGCCATTATTGATATTCAGAACAAATTGAGCTCAGATACACAAGCTTTGCTTGTACTTCGTGATGTAGAAATGCTTCATCCATTCTATATGATGGGTGTAATAGAGAACAAAATCTACAATAAGATTCATGTTCCTACCCTTGTTTTATATCCAGGAGAGACCCAAGGCACAGCCCGATCTTTTCTTGGGGTATACAATCAAGACGGCAATTATCGTTCAATTAACTTCTAAAATTCAGAGCTATGCATAAAATACAGGACTTATTTGATCCTTCTAAAAAACTCAATCGTGCCATTGAGAGTGTTGTCACTTTCGGAGCCAAGACAGAACAAGACCTTAGCTCTGAAATCCGTGAGTATGTGGTGACTGAAAAACTTCATAAGAACTATGAAGATGTCATTCAGGATCTACAGGAAGCCTTCGATAATTCAAGTAAGGAAGTGGGCATTTGGGTGTCTGGTTTTTATGGATCAGGTAAGAGTTCTTTCGCCAAATACTTAGGTCTTTCTTTTGACAGGAGCCTGTTGATAGATGGTGTCGTTTTTGGAGACCGCTTGATGAGTCGTATTCAGGATACGGCTATCACGGCTATGCACAAGACTATCATTGCGCGTCACAATCCTCAAGTGGTGATGATTGACCTCAGTACGCAGTCTGTAGCTGGTAAGATAGCAAATGTCAGTGATATTGTTTACTACGAAACGCTGAAATTGCTTGGCATCACTAAATCTACCGACCAGAAGGTGATGTGCTTCATTGACATGCTGCACAGCGAAGGCAAATATGAAGAATTCTGCAAGTTGGTAGAAACTGAAAAACATAAGACATGGGAATCTGTTGAATCCAATGACCTTGCAGCAAATCTTATCGCTGCAAGTCTGGCTCCACGTGTGCTGCCAGCCTACTTCCCTGACAGCGCAAGCTTTAAGGATATAAATTTGAATAGCGCCCTTAACGAGAAGGAACGATTTACCCGTCTATACAATCTTGTCAAGGAGAAGACCGGTAAGGACAAAATCATCTTTGTGCTGGATGAGGTAGGACAGTATGTTGCTTCAAATGTTGACCTTATCTTGAATGTACAGGGCATGATGCAGATCTTCAAGGATGAATTCCATGGAGACGTATGGGTAATTGCTACTGCACAGCAAACACTTACGGAGGACAATCATGATGCCCAGCTCAATTCAAATGAGCTCTTCCGCTTGGCAGCTCGTTTCCCAGTAAAGGTGGATATCGAGGCCAATGACATTAAGGAGATTATCACAAAACGACTCTTGGGTAAATCTCAGGAGGGCCAGTCATACCTCAAGAAGCTCTTCTCCAACAATGAGGGGGTACTCAAGAACAGCATACATCTCACCGTGCAGGAACGTAGCATATACAATCAGGTGCTGACTGACGAGACTTTTGCCAACCTTTATCCATTCCTGCCGGTTCATATTGATATTCTTTTGTCTTTGCTTCAGAAACTGGCAAGCAGGACTGGAGGTGTAGGCTTGCGTTCTGTCATCAGACTGATCCGTGACATCCTGGTAGACAATCATCTTGCTGATGCTACCATCGGTCAGATGGCTGGCCCTGAACACTTCTATGACGTGTTGCGTACCGACATGGAGAAGAACTCATCCAAGGAGATTGTTATTGCAGCCGACAAGGCCATAAAAATGTTCAATGGCAATGCCCTTGCTGTGAGAATCTGTAAGACCATTGCTGTCATGCAGCTTTTGGATGATTTCAATCTTTCATTCGACAATTTGTGTGCTCTCCTTTACAATTTTGTAGGTAGTAACTTTGACAAGAGCAAGGTGCGTGACATTCTTGATGAAATCATGCAGTCTGACGGGCTCACACTTCAGGAGATTGATGGTAAGTTCCAATTCATGACGAATGCCATCCTTGGCATTCGTGAGGAAAGAAACAAGATTATCCCCCGTGATAGCGAAAAGGCTGATGTGCTCCAGAAGCAATTGCAAGATATGCTTTCCCCCGCACCTTCGGTAAATGTATATTCGAGCAAAACTATCACTGCTGGTGTTGAACTGACAGAGCGCAACCGTCCATACAATATTCATACGGCAACAAGCCTGAAGATTAATGTCAGATTCGTGGATGGAGCAACATACAATGAAACCCACCAGTATCTTCTGACAGAGAGTACTCGTCAGGAGAATTCTCGTACATTGTACTGGCTCTGTACCCTTAGCAAAGACAAGGAAGCTATCCTGCAGGAAATCGTACGTAGTCAGAATATCAAGAATCGTCATCTGAACGAGACCAACAAGGAGATTCAAGCCTATCTTCGTGCACAGTCTGATAACGCTGAGGAAAAGAAGCGTCAGCTCACACAGATTCTGCGTGAAGCTATGGCAAACAGTGAAATCATCTTCCGTGGTTCTCCACGGCAAGTGAACGAGGAAACTTATAAGACTGTTGCCCTGAAGCAGATTGCAGAAAAGGTATTTGAAAAATATCCTTTAGCATCTACCAACATGAAGAGCGACTGTGTGAATAAGTTGGCCTCGTATAGCGACATTACCACCATCCCTGCAGCACTCAATCCTTTCGGTATTGTCAATACGAGCAAGGGAACGATAGATACCTCCAATGCTGCTATTGCTGAGATAAAGGATTTCATAGCTCTGCGTAACGAGGCTACTGGCCAGGACGTGGTCAATCACTTTGAACATGATCCTTATGGATGGTCGAAAGATACCATTCGTTATATCGTCGCTCTGATGCTTAAGGCAAGTATCATTCAGATTCGTGTAGCTGGTAAAAACATAACTGTATTCGGTGATTCTGCGGTTGATGCTATGTCCACAAACAACAGCTTCAACAAGATCAGCATTTCGTTGAATACGGAAGGGGCGTTGACTATACCAGAATTGCTCAAAGCGGCTCAGAATCTTACCAGTCTCTTCAACAGCTCACGTATCGCTCCCGTTAAGGATCAGATTGCCAAGGAAGCTTATGTCAAGATAAGGTATTACCAGCCAAGGTTTAATAATCTTATCCCAGACTTTACCAGTCTTCATTTGGCAGGTTTGCAGAGCATGCAGATGGCTGTTAATTATGGTCAGCGTATTCTGGATAGTGAGGGCGGCGAAGCAGCTTATCTGTTGGGTAAGGATGAAGATTGCGTCAAGTCATTCAAGTATGCAATGGACTTTATGAAGTGCAACAAGCAAACCGGGCTTATCGATCAGCTCAAGCATATCAACCTCCTTTCCAATCAAGCCTCTACATTGCCGGAACTTACTCAGCTAAGTGACTTCAAAAAGCATGTAACAGAGGTCGGACAGGTTTATAATGACTACATTGCTAATGCAGACCTTCCTTCAATTGCTTCCGAGATTACCGACTTGCGTAACCAGATAGACAGTTACCTCACTCAGGCTTGTGTTGAATTCCAGACACAGGGCAATAGTATTCTTGGCGACTGCCGTGACGAGGTCAAGGCAATGGCGGAATACCCACAGCTTACGGACTCTCAGAAGATTCAGATCGACACTCTGTTGGACAACCTAAATATAGATTGCAGAAGCAACACTATTGAAGGACTGCGCGAGATGGTTAATACCTTTGTCAGCTACAAGATGAACAATGTTGATGCCATCAAGAATCGTGTGCGCAATCAGGCTAAGTCAAATGCACCAGCCGTGGTTGTGACTCCTCCTGCCGATCCGGAGCCACATGTCACTCCTGGAGAAGAAGAACCAGGAAACGGTGAAGACGGAGCTGTACAAGATCCTGGTATTAAGGTAAGTCATGTTAAGTTCAAAAAGAGAATTACAACAAAGGCTGATCTCCAAGCTATCATTGATGAGTTGACCAAACTCCTGGCAACAGTTGATGACAACAACCCTGTGGTTCTCAATATAAACGAATAATAAAATTCAAGAGATAGTTATGATTTCTCAAAATGCAAAGAAAGTGCTGGAACGGTTCGTCAGTTCAGCCAAGAACCTGTTGATGCAGAACGTAACAGAGCTGCTTCAACAATACTATGGCATATGGGCAGATGGCCACACCATTCCTGTAGAACAACTTGCCAATCAAGATACTGATATTGTCCATACGGCATGTATGCTTCGTGAACGTATGAAACACCTCCTTGCAGCACTCCCGGAAACAGAGGCTAACAAGGAGCGCCTTGCTGTGGCTCAGCTTATAGCGGAACAGGCATTTACCCAACTTAACCGCTTCTGCGCCCTTCGCATGTGTGAGGAACGTGACTTGATTCTCGAGAGCGTTAGAGCCGGCTACGACTCTGTAGGTTTTCAGAGCTATGATGCCATTGCCCAGCAGACGGCTATGCCAAAATACAATCGTTACAAGTGGTATCTGCATAGCATCTTTGACGAACTTAGCATTGAACTTCCTGCCGTCTTTGATCGTTTCTCGCCTTACGGGTTGGTATTCCCCGACGAGAACACATTGCTAAAACTGCTCGACCTCATCAACGACACCCAGCTCAGCGAGTGGTATGACGAGCAGAATGGCATTACTGTCAACTTCTGGATGGAGGATGAAACCCTTGGATGGATGTTTCAGGACTACAACTCTCTGGAGGAGCGTCGCAAGATGCGCGAGGAGAGCAACAAGCCGCGAAATAGCCGCGAGATGGCTGTGCGCAACCAGTTCTTTACACCTGAGTATATTGTCAGATTCCTTACTGACAATTCGCTTGGCCGCATCTGGTATGAGATGACCAAAGGAAAGAGCCGCATAGGTGAGGAGCAATGCCATTATATGATTTGTCGCCCAGATGAGGCTTTGAAGGAGCGTAAGCTGAAGGAACCTACCGATATCCTCTCGCTTGACCCTACCTGTGGCTCCATGCACTTCGGACTATATCTCTACGAGGTGTATGAGTATATCTATATGGACGCATGGGATAATTATCCGGAGCTTCTCATAAAATATCGCGAAATACATACAAGGGACAGCTTCCATCGTGAAGTGCCGAAACTCATCCTTGAGAACAACATATTCGGTTGCGAGATAGACCCTCGTGCCCTTCAGCTTGCTGCGCTTAGCCTCTGGCTTCGTGCCCAGCGTAGCTATGGCGAGATGGGCATTCCTGCCGGTGAGCGTCCTCTCATCCGCAAGAGTAACCTGGTTTTGGCTGAGGCTATGCCGGGCAACAAGCGTCTGCTCAAGGGCCTTATGGACGAGCTTGACAAGCCTATGCAGAATCTTATCAAGAAGATTTGGGATAAGATGCAGTTTGTAGGTGAGGCCGGTTTGCTCTTCAAAATGGAGAAGGAAATTTCAGAAGAGATAGAATATCTACGTAAGAACTGGACAAAGGTCAATCAATACCGCTATGCCGACTTGTTCACTACAGACGAGGAGAAAGCCAAAATTGAGATGGAGAATGAGGCTCGCCGTGTTCTTAAAGAAAACAAGGATGAGTTCTTTCGAGAAATTAAGGAGCGACTCAAAATGGCTCTTCAGCAGTTGTCTGCTAAATTGAGCGAGGAGGAGGGCTATGAGAATGCGCTCTTCTCGGAGGATGCCACACGTGGCTTCGCCTTTATCGAATTGTGTCAGAAACGATTCGATTGCATCGTCATGAACCCACCGTTCGGCGAGGGAAGTGAGCATACCAGCCCATATCTTAACGACAACTATCCTGCGTGGAGCAAAAACTTGGTTTGCGCCTTCTTCGACCGTATGCAGGAGATGCTGGATGATGGTGGCAAGTTAGGTGCTATCTTTGACCGTACGGTCATGATTAAGTCCAGCTACGAGGCGTTCCGTCGCCGAAATCTCTGCGGCTTTATCACGGCTTGTGCTGATACGGGTTGGGGCGTGTTGGACGCAAGTGTGGAGACTTCCACGTTGGTGCTGAACAAACTCTGCTCGGATGTTGAAGGTGTGTTTATGGATGTGCAGGATGTAAAGCCTGAAGAAAAAGATGAACAACTCTCGGTTTTGATTAGAACTTGTAATAGAGGGGAAGAGGCTAAGTGGACGTATGTGGCGAAGTCGGTGGAGTTTGATAATTTGCCGAATACTATAATCGGATATTATCTTAACGAAAACATATTGAACATATTTAAAAATGATAGTTTAGAAAAGCGTGGGCTTCCTGCTCGCCAAGGCAATTCTTTTGTTTCTCCAGATCGTTTCTTTAGATTGTTCTTTGAGGTGGAGCATCAATCTGATTATTGTCACTTGTATCATGGAGGTTCTTATACATTATTATATTATCCATATAAAGAACTTGTTAAATGGGAGAGAAATGGCGAGATAGTAAAGACTTCAACTTCCGTGTTGAGAAATCCCAATTATCAGTTGTTTTTAGGTTGTGGTTATGGAAAGCGTGGTGATATATTGGATGCTCATGTCCTTAAAAAAAGAATGTTTTTCACTCATGAAGGTCATGCAATATCTCGTATAGATGAGTCTGATGCATATTCAGTAGATTCTTTTATAAATTCAATTCTAGCACAATACACAATTAATCAATATTGTGCTCAACATAAAGTAAATGGCTATGTGAGTCTCCTCCCCATGCCCGACTACGCCACTCGTCAATCCGACATCGAGCGCATCGTCAATGCCATTATCACTATCAAGCGCAAGTGGTTCAGCTTGGACGAAACCAACTTGGAATATCATGGTTTGTTGGCACAGATGGACTTGAAGGACGGCATTGAGGCAGGGCTTGACAAGATGCAAGAACAGTTGACAGCTGACTACGCCCAATATACCGAACTCGTCAAGGAGAACGATGACCTGTGGATGGACTTGGCAGACATCGACCGAGGCAGCGAGTTCCGCCAGACCTTGAACGACTATAAGGCTCGCCGCCCATACGAAGAACTGTTGTCGATAGACGGTGCCAGCTGTCAGAACATCATCGACAAGAAGACGATGGCACAGGAAATGGTGATGGAGCTGGTGGGTATGGCTTTCGGCAGATGGAACACCGTCTATGCCAAGGGTACAAAGACCATCCCAGAGTTTGGCGACGTATTCGATGCCCTGCCTTTTATGCCCGTGGTAAGCCAAGGCGAAGAGCCGTGCCCTGCGGAGCTTGCCGTGCCATCCGACGGCATCATGACCAATGAGGCAGAGAGTCCGCTCTGCCTGGCAAGCCATGTGCGTGAGGTGATGGCCTGGCTGTGGGGCGACCGTGCCGACGACCGAGAATACGAACTTTGCCAGCTGATAGGCTGCAAGAGTCTGCAAGCCTACCTCTCATCGCCAACAGGCTTCTTCGACTACCACTTCAAACGCTACACCAAGAGCCGCCGCAAGGCACCTATCTACTGGCTCCTTGCCTCGGCAGACGGCACGGTGGATTACTGGGTGTATTATCCCAAGCTCAGCAAGAACACTTTGCCGCAGCTCATCATCCAGCTGCGTGAGAAGGGAGAGCAGTTGCGCACACGTCTGAATGCAGCTCTTGCCATCCACGACAAGACGCAAGAAACGCAGGTGCGCGCAGAGCAAGAACAGGTGGAAGGCATGATGGAAAAGCTGAACTGCATCATTGAAGCTGGCTATGTGCCATGCCACGACGACGGCGTGCCTGTGACGGCAGCCCCCTTGCAGAATCTTGCAGCCAGCCGATTGTGGCGAGCAGAATGTGAGAAGAACATGGAACTGTTGGCGAAAGGCGACTACGACTGGAGCCACCTTGCCATGAGCATGTATCCAGCCCGAGTGACCCAAAAGGCTAAGAAAGACTGGTGCATGGCATTGACCCACGGACTGGAACACCTCTGTGAGAACAAGCCCAAGGAGAAGAAGCCGAGGAAGAAAAAGGCAGATGCCATAGAGAGCGAATTGAATTTAGATTAACTTGAAAATACATTGTCATCATGAGAATAAATGATATAACCATAAAAAACTTCAGAGGCTTCATCGAGCAAAGGCGCTTTGAATTTGACCCTAAGATGAATGTAATCCTGGGTGATAACACAACTGGTAAGACTTCTCTGCTTCATGCCGTGCAGATTGCTCTCGGAGCATATCTACAGGCACTGAAGATCATTCCTGGAGGTAAGGCATTCAGTAGAAATTTCTTATCAACTGACTATGTGAAGAGATATAGTGAGGCAAATAAGGATTTTATACAGGATACGGGTAAACCTGAGATTTCTGTAAATGCTGATTTCTTTGCTACTGTGTATAATCTTGATGATTTTAGTCATGACGATCAAGTCCATTCAATTTCATGGACACGCTCAAGTAACAGTATATCCAAGAGAAACGCTAATGAGTTGATGTTAGAGGTGGCGGCTATGGAGAAGGAAAGAATTTCTGCAGATACAACCCACAAGAATTCCGTATTTCCTCTATTCTTAGCTTTTGGAAGCAATCGTCTTGAGAAGAATTATCGTAAGGCGCAGAAAACGCGTGCACGTGAATCAAAACTTGAAAAGGCATATAAATGTTCGCTTGATGGTCAGCAGGTAGACTTTAAAAGTGCGTTTAATTGGATTTATAAATACAATTTTAGCCTCAAAAAAGGAGCAGAGTTCGAGGGAACAGACCGAGCCTTTTTTGAAGCGGTTGCACATGCTATACCTGCAATCAAAGGGTTTAGAATTGATACAAAGAATAATGAACTCGCTGCCAGAGTTCAAATGACAAAAGATCCGACACCTTATTGGTTGACCTATGACATGATGAGCGACGGTTTTAAGGCTATGATCAATATCTGTGCAGAGATTGCCTATCGTTGTATTCAGCTCAATGGATTTATTGGGGTAGAAGCGGTTAGGAGTACTCCTGGTATCATTATGATTGACGAGATTGATCTCTTCCTTCATCCTCACTGGCAGCAGCACGTGCTTCAGGATTTACAGAATGCCTTCCCAAGGATGCAATTCATCGTAACAACCCACTCTCCGTTTATCGTGCAGAGTGTGAATAGCCAAAGCGTCATTACCCTTGATGGAGAAAAAGGTTCTAATCCGCAAATGAGAAGTATCGAAGACATTGCTGTGACAGAAATGAATATGGACACAGATAGATTCCCCAAGTACAAGAAAATGCTGGATATGGCAGAAAAATACTATCAGCTTGTAAAGGAGGACAAAGATAAATCTGAGGAAGCAATAAACGTGAAGAATGAGCTGGATGCCATTGAAGCAGAATTTTCCGATGATCCTGCATACGTTGCACTACTTAAAGCAGAAAGGAATTCACAATGAGACCAGTCGTCAAACTCGCTCCAGGAACGTATCATTGTAAAGATGGTTTCACAATTCAGATTGATAATGATTACCCAGATTATAAAAACGCGAAGGCTCCTCTTGTCTTTAACTTAGGCTGCATGTGCTCATACTGTGAAAAGGCATTTGATGACGAAAGAGAACTTGCCGTTGAGCATATTCAAGCCAAGAAGTACAAGGACGCAAATGGTAATTATCCGTATGCAGCTTTGGAGACTAAATGGGAAAACTTTCTGCTATCATGTGCGACCTGTAACGGCCCTGATAATAAGGGTGACAAAAATGTAGTTTATGGCGAATGCCATTTACCACATCTTAATAATACTTTCCTCTCTTTTCAATATAAGGCAGGAGGAGTAGTAAATGTGAACCCAAATCTAACTGGCAAATCTCTTGCTAATGCAGAGGCTCTTCGTAAATTAGTAGGATTAAATAAAGGTCCGATGGATTCGCGGCCCAAAGATAAACGTTGGCTTGTAAGAACAGAGAAATGGAATCTTGCCATGCGTTACCTATCCAAATACGAAAACAAAAAGGTTGATGTAGAAACAATAATGGATTTAGTCAAAGGTCACGGCTGTTGGTCTATCTGGTTTACTGTGTTCAAGAATCATCCTGAGGTACGCAAGGAATTGATAGAACAGTTTCCCGGAACTGCTAAGGAATGTTTCGATTCTGCTAATAACTATGAGCCGATTCCAAGAAATCCGCAAAATGCTACAGATCCAGTTTAATATTTGAATCACTATGGACATACAAGGATACATACTCGATCACTGGCTGGCCAAGATGAAGCCAGAGTCACCAGTGTTAACAATATATGACAAGGATGGTATCTATTACGACCTGCTGCCTTTGGCAAAGGAGAAGGGCATTAAGGTGATTGATACCACGAAGGGACTGCTAAACGCAAGATTGTCAGCATCTCGTTTCTGGTGCAATGAGCTCTCATTGAACAAGGATTCGAGAATGATAATATATCGTAAGCGTTCAATGCCAACCAATAACCGAGATTGGGTGGAAGAGCCTTTTATGTCATTTTTCAAGAGTGGGCAGGTATTTCCTTACGGTCCACAGGATGGTTATGAAAACATTTGCAGGACATTCCTTCCTGCCAAGCAGAAGGAACTGGACCAGCTGTTCGAACAAGGTTCAACATCATTCAACATGATCAATGCCTTGCTCGATGGTGCTGCATATCCTGAGCTTGAGCAGTTGACATCAGGCAAAAGCTTCGCAGAGATGACAGTTGGCTTACTGTCTCAGACCCAGTGCGCTGATATGAAGTGGCTCAAGGAATGGAAAGTTTTTGCTAATGCTCAATATCCTGGATTGGATTCAAATGGAGTAAGCCTGAAGGATGTGCAACTCAAATTGTGGGCATATCTGCTCTTCAGTGAGTTTGTGTTTGACTTGCCGGAGGCATTACCCGATAATCTGACTAGTGTAGCAATGGCACCCGAACAGATGAAGGAGAAGGTATATCTGATTTGTGATAAACTCAGAAACCAGATAAACCTCAGGGAAACTTATGTCCGCATGGCTAATAAAGTTGCAGAGCAGTTGAACCTGCAGGAGGTATTTGCAAAAGCAAAGCATTTAGGCGATCGCGTGACATTCAGTTTTGAAAATAGCGTAGAGTATGACCGCTTCATTTCCTACTTGAAAGAAGGAAAACAAGACGATGCCACTGTATTATGTAAAAAGAATATTTCGGATGTTTGGTGTCAGGAAGATTTGGAGGTTGCTACGTTCTGGAAGTTAGCTGAGCATACGCTAACGCTAATTGCATGCATTCATCATGGCATCAAATCCGACGGAACACTGAAGGAACTGGTGGATTGGTATGCCGAAAGTGGTTGTATGGCTGACTACGCATTCCGTAGGTATCACACAGATTTGCTTGGAGCAATCAACATGCCAAAGCAGGTGAAAGAACTCACCGAGATAGTGAACACTCGCTACCGTGAGTTTACCGAACGGGCTGTGAAGATTTATCAGCAGTCAATCACCCAACTGAAGGATTTCCCCAGACTCAAAAATCAAGGATGCTTACAAAAAGTATATCCTGCATTAGAGGAAGGCAAGAAGGTGGTATTTGTGATGGTTGATGCGTTCCGTTTTGAGATGGGAAAGATTTTTTCGGAGCAGATTGAGCGTAGTTACCGCGAACGAGTGGAATTCTCTCCGCGTATTTCATATCTGCCTTCTGTGACCCGTTTTTGCATGGCAAACCATCTTGACGATATTGTCCTTGTAGAAAAGTCAGGGAAGCTGCAACCATTAATCGGAACAGATGCAATAATCACGCCAGAGGACAGGGTGGATTATCTGCGCAATAAAACTGGTGTTGAGATTCAGGATGTTCGGCTGGAAGACTGGAATGCCTCAGCAGTAGACGACAATACACGATTGCTTATAGTGCGTAGTGTAGGAATAGATACAGCCGGCGAAAATGACAAATTGAATGGTCTGGCAGCAATGGAACGCGAGATGATTCGTCTGGCACGTCTTATTGAAGATTGCAAACGACTCAAATTTGATATGGCTGTCATCGTGGCTGATCATGGTTTCATGCTTCAACCGGCATTCCGTGTTAGTGATCAAATTCAGAAGCCTGCTGGTAGCGACATTGTTCTCGAAGAATCAAGAATGCTTGCTGGTAATCTGAATGACTCTCCTGATACCCTCTCCTTTACTCCGGCACAATTCGGAGCAAATATTAGCGCTATGAAGCTCGTATATGCTAAAGATTACACCGTATTCCGTCGTGGAGAAGTGTATTATCATGAAGGACTGTCGCTGCAGGAAAATATTGTTCCAGTCATAACAGTCAGGCTGCAGGAAGAAAAGCAAAGACAGCAGTATCGTGTTTCTCTTACCTATAAAGATAAGACCGAAGGCACTGTTTACATGCATCGCCCTATTATTGATGTCAACACAGCTTTCTCAGAATTGTTTGCCGATGATGTAAATATCCGAATTACAGTAGTTGGCGACGATGGTAGTTCTATCGGTCGGCCTGAAGGAAAATTCTATAACGACGTAACGGAGCTTGTGGATATACCTGCAGATGCAGCCAAGATTCGTCAACCTATCAGTATTGATGATGACTATAATGGTCACACCATTACGGTGACAGCTTTCGATGCTGAAACAAACGCAACATTATCTGTTTTAAGACTAAATTTTGAAAGTGAATAAGCAATGGATGCATTAGATATAAAACTCAATGAAGCCTTTCCTGGCAAAGTTGTCAGAAAAGACCTCCTGCATGAAATCAAACGTGCAGTCAATGTGCCTTCTTTTGTTTTGGAATTCCTTTTGTCACGTTACTGTGCAAGTGAAGATCCAGAGGAAATTGAGGAGGGAAAGAAAGCTGTGCTGCAGACCATCGAGAAGTGCTATGTTCGTCCAGATGAGTCGAACAAGGCTCAGGCAATTGTTGAACAGAAAAAGCGTCACAAATTCATCGATAAAATTCATGTTAAGTACGTTGAACGCGAAAAGAGATACTGGGCTGAGATGGAAAACTTCGCTTCAAAACGTATTGCAATAAACCCCAATTTTTATCAGCAGAACGAAAAACTTCTTGAAAGTGGAATTTGGGCAGAAGTAACCTTGGCCTACAACGAGGTTGAGGAGGATGATTATGCATTCTTTATAGAGGACTTACGCCCAATACAGATTGCTCATTTCGATGAACAGAAATTCTTCCGTGGACGTGAGAGGTTTACGACTGACGAATGGATGGATGTCCTGATTAGAAGCATTGGTATTGATCCTGATTGGTTGGCGGAACGTTCTCGCAAGCTTAACGGAGATAAGGATGGACGCCGACTTAAGTTCCACATCCTTTCTCGCTTCTTGCCATTGGTTCAGAGTAACTACAATAGTATAGAGTTGGGTGGACGAAGCACGGGTAAGTCTTATTTCTATTCAGAGTTTTCGCCTTATTCGACTTTGTTGTCTGGCGGTCAGGCTTCAACTGCAACATTGCTCTACAACAATCAGAGAAAGCAGGTGGGGGCTGTAGGCTTCTGGGATAATGTGGCTTTTGATGAGGTGGCAAAGATGAAAATCAAAGATGCTGATACCGTACAAATTATGAAGGACTATATGGCAAATGGCCGTTTCTCACGTGGACGTGAAGTGACTGGCTATGCCAGTTTCTCATTTGTAGGCAACTTCGATTTGAACATTCCTCGCATTGTTAACAGTTACGACCACGATTTGTTAGTTACATTGCCTGAGGCTTTCGACCTGGCCGTGATTGACCGTATCTACAACTATATTCCTGGGTGGGAAATTCCCAAAATTGATGATAGTGCTTACAACAATAACTTTGGTTTGATTACGGACTACATGTCGGAAGCTCTTCATTATCTGTTTGTACACGACAGTGACTATGTTGGCGTTGTCAATTCAAGACTAAAAAAGGGTGACAACATTGAAGGACGCGATAACCGTGCTCTTCAGAAAACCATCTCTGGCTTTATCAAGTTGTTGTTCCCTACTGGACAACCAACAGACGAGGAGTTTGATGAAATTGTAGAATATGCTATTGAAGGTCGCCGTCGTGTAAAGGAACAGTTGAATAAGCGTAAGCCAGATGAGGAGTATGCTCATATCAATATGTCCTATATTAATAAGGATGGACAAAAGGTTGTTGTGTACTGTCCGGAAAGCAAGTATAGCATAGCAACACAAAACCCTCGTAAGGATGCTAATGTACATGTTCTCACAGAGCCTGCCCATGATAACGTAGTTACAACTCCTGTAACGACTAATGTTGAACCTGGGACAACTAATCATGTCCAGTTGGATATTGTTCCTGCAAGTGAAACGGTTGAAGACGGAAGGCTAAAGGAAAAAACGGTTGATGTTCAGTATGGTGATACAGGATATGGATATGATGACCTTTTCGCAGAATACCTTAAAGGGGCTTCTATCGTCATGTTGGAGGAACCATATTTGACTCATGGCTTCCAAATGACCAATCTTGTTCGTTTTGTGGAGCTCCTTGTGAAAATTGGTGATTGCAAGGTTTTCCGCCTTGTAACAAAACCTGGCGAAACTCCAGAAGATTCGACTCTTATAAGCGACAGTCTCCAAATATTAAAGAATACCCTTGATGACATGGACGATGTTTCTATGACTTTCGAGTATGAGTTCGATGAAAACTCGCATGACCGATATATCCGTACAAGCAATAACTGGGATATTACACTTGGACGCGGACTTCATTTCTATCAGAATCTGAATCCAAACAAGGACAACAGGAATTTCTTCCAAATGGGAACATACGACCTGTCGTTGCGTCCATGTCTCAAGACAAGATTTACTTTTATGAAACGTAACGCTAAAGAATAGATTTATGTGGTATTCTATAAATTTCTCTCATTGAGCTTGCTCCTATAATTTACATTGGAAGTGATGTGCCGACTGGTTTTGGAAAACCGGTAATTAGGCTTACCGATTTTCAAAATCGTTGTTTTAGCGGTATCGAGCAAACTCGTTGAAAAAGTAAAAAGCCAATGTCCTTTGTGTATCCTATGTGAGGAGTGCATTGAGCATTGGCTTGACATTTATGAACAACTATTGCTTCTTAGCATCTGTATGAACCATTCAGGAAAGGGACAATCTCGGTTGTCTCCTTCAAGCGGTCACCGATGCGCTTGCCGTACACTTCTGAGATTTGTTGTGGGGTGAGGTTGGAGGTGAGGATGGTTGGCAACTGATGCTCGTATCGGTAGGAGATGAGGTCGATAATGGGACTGAGCACATTGCCGTATTCGATGATTTCACGAGGCTCGGTACCAAGGTCGTCTATTGCCAGAATGTCTTTGTCCATAAGTGATCGCCAATCTTTCGGATGCGCTTTACAGATGTTGGCAAGTTCTTTGGCATTGTAGAGGCTGATGCCGAAATTCAGACCTGTCACTTGATTCTTGACGCCCAAATGATTGACGAGGTTCTGCATGGAGTAGACAAATGTGGTCTTGCCATTGCCACAACCGCCTGCAAGCAAGAGACTGTTCTTTCCGGACATGCCACAAAGCCAGTTGGTAACACTTGCAATTTGTTTATGCAACTCATCGCTATACCGAAATGTGCGGTTGCGATATTCCACTTCTGCCGAGATGGCTGCTGTAAGATATCGAGCTGCCGTTTCGCTATTCATTGGCAACTTAAAACGAGCCTTTATAGGCTTGCGGTGAAGTAGCTGCGACTTCAATACTTCGTTTACTTTCATAATTTTGCTTGTTAAAATTGTTGTTATTTGTTTTGAGATATTCTTTTTTCATCTTGTTGAAGAAATGACTGCGACAGTCAGCCTCTTCCTTATCCGTTACCTTGCAGATACGAAGGTAGGAAAAGAACTTGCGGATGTATGGAATGAGGTGTGTTGGCTCAGATATTTGATGATCGTTCAGTTGACTGATAATGTTCTTCTGCCATTCCACATCATCAACCAAAATCCTTTCCAAATCGTCAATGCTCATGCGTGCGTGGTGATTAGAGATTTCTTTATTTATGTTATTGTCTTTAATAATGGTTGCATGATTGGTTTCAGCATCAGTATCATGAGCAGTTCTGCCAACAGTTTCGTCATCGGTTTCAAATGTGCGGATATGATAGGTCGGTGCACGAGAATGTTGAACACCCTCCGTAAAGCCGATAAGTCCTTTCTTCTTCAGTCCGTTGCGAGCACGAATGAGCGTGGCTTTTGCCATGCCAGTAGATGCACAGATGATAGCCGAGGCGCAAACAATAGGCATCTGCCAATAGTTGCGGTTCGCCTCGTTGAGCAGATAGAAATAGAGTGTCGTCTCTGCCATGGTGAACTGCGTGTTGCGGTTGGTCTCCCAAAAGCGATTAATCAACTTGATATACTCCATGTTTACATTCCCCAATTAGATTTCGGCTTGTGTCTTACAGTGCTGCGCATCTGTTCGGCAATACCTTCTGTTGTTTGCGAAGAAGCGTCTTGCTTGGCACCCTCCATCCACGCCATCAACTCCGAGCGCTTGAACTGGAGCATCTTGCCTGGCTGGTAGAATGGAATCTTGTGCGCTTGCGTGAGCGCATAGACCGTGGACTTGGCCCGACCGAGAATCTTGCACGCTTCATCAATGCCAATCATCGGTTCTTCTTGTGGTTTGTTACAATGTTTCTGCAACGCTGCTACTGTACTTTGCAGCGTGTCAACTTTCTGAATCAGTTCAGAAATAGCCTGAGGCATTGCCTCGAATGTGATGTAGTCCATACCTTCTGGATTTTGATGTTTCGTGCTGCAAAGTTCAGTGGTTATTCTTCTTCCAAATGGTTATTTCATAGATAACCGCTTGTTTGTAAGCAATAACCGTAACTCAATCCTCATGTTACCAGAGGCTCGTCTTTAGGAATGTTCTCTATGGTACATTTGACGTAGGTGTCGTTCATCTTGCGATAGATAGTCTCCTCGTTTGTGTTTTCAAGAATCTTTGGAAAAGCGTTCTTGATAAAACGGCAAGAAGCCCTCCGGTCTAAGGTGTCCAGACGGGTCCACAGATTCCAAATCAAGTGATAGAAGTCATTAGGACGAAGTCCTTTCGTGTCGTTGATGCCAATCATTATAGGTGAGCATCTAATAATGCCATTGGCGTACTCTTCAACCAGACGCAATAGCTGGGGCGTGATATCTTCGGGGAAATATTGCGCAATGACCTTTTCGATGTATTCCTTGCATTGAGTGACAGCCATTTGTCGAGTAGCTTCCTTTGTCTTGAATTCTTGTACGTGCAAATCATTGCAATCTTCAGCCTTCACAGGTTTAGACCTTTTGCTGGTATCTTCTGAAATAGCGGACTTTCTGATTATCGGCTTACACCTTATCTTTCTTTTCTTACACACAGACAATAGAGCAACATATACAGAATAAGAGATGATGCCCTCAATACCAACGGAACATATTCCCAACATCACGTGGCACTTCAATCCATTAACGACATAGATATAGGAAATGGCGCAAACGAACAGCGTCATCATCGAGTAAATGTTGGCTACTACTATCTTTGTAATGTTCATAAATGATATGATTTTGTGAGCTTTGTTAATACAAAGTTATTGAGCATGCAAGCATAGAATAGAAAGAACTATCAGATAACAACCTTTTTGAAGGGCAAAAAGCAAAATTGGTTCTATCCAGAAGGGTGAATAGAACCAATAAATAAAGTCCAAGCCTTTTCGTCATCAACGATAAAACTTGGACTTCCAAAATATTCAGAACTTCTTACTTCAATGTAATCCTGCCGACCGTCTCACGCTTCTTGTCATTCACAAGGTCAGCATAGATTTGTGTGGTGGTTACATTCTTGTGAACGAGCATCTTGCTGACAGTATAGATGTCTGTGCCTGAGGCGATCTGTAACGTGGCGTAAGTATGCCGGAAACAGTGGAATGAGATATGCTTCTTGATACCAGCTGCAGCTATCCATTTGCGGAGTGGATAATTCACCATGCTTCGGGTGAGTCCACGAAACACTTTTCCATCGGTATGCTCGCCACAGAGTTGTAAGGCTTCATCGCTGATGGGGAGCATTGTTTCAGTGTCCGTCTTTTGTATCCGGATACGGACACAATAGCCCAGGTCGGGAGCCAACTGGATGTCATCCCATGTGAGATTGAGAATGTCGCTTATGCGCAGTCCTGTAAGGCATGAGAACAGCGAGGCTCGTTTCAACACCGGAATGTCGCACGGAGTGGCCGCCAGTTGCTTCAGTTCTGCAGAGGTTAAGAATTCCTTACGCACATCGTCTGTATCAATCTTCTCCAAGAAATCGTTCACATTCTCCTTGATCATCTTCTCACGATAGGCAATGTTAAGGAGACCACGGAATGTGGAATAATAGCCAGCTGCCGAATTCTTGCTGATTTTCAGATGTGTGAGTCGGAGTTGGTTTGCACCGAGCAAGTATTCACGGAATTTCTTGCAGAGGTCTACCGTCACCTCTCCACAAGTGCAATGGCCTTGCACGAAGTTGCAGAAATGCTTGTACACGATATCCCATTTCTGGTCCTGTCCTTTACATTTCTTCTTATAGTAGGCAAGGAAGTCGCTCTTCATCTTCTCATGGTCAAGGAAGTCAAACTTCTCGTTGATGAGCGAGGTGACTCTCATACAGCGTATGGCCTCTGCTCGCTCAATCATTGAGCGGTTGAACTCCCGTTCGGCATCATTCTTTGGTTTGGCAAAGATGTATATACCCAAATACTCCCTGCGTGTCATCTTCATTGTTTCGGGATTGCGGATGGCAGGATAGAAGTCAAGGTACAAGGACAAGCGTCCGTTGGTGATTGGGCGTCGGAGTAGCGACACCGTGGTGCATGTGTGATAGTGTGGCATAATATCTTTCGTTTTAATGTTTTGCGATTGAATGTACGTGCAAAGTAATGCGGTTATTCTTGTCGTGTCGGGTTATTCGTGAGATAACCGCAGACAAGTAAGATATAACCATAACCTTACCGCTCGATAACAGGAGGTGTGAACAATTCGTCCAACTCTTTCTTGGACAATTTCACATACTTACCTTCTTGTACCTTGGGAATGTTGTAGGTCTTCACATAATGATAAAGCTGGTCACGGGTGATATAAAACTTTGCCATAGCCTCCTTTATGGTGTAGTATTGTGGCGTGTTAGGTTCGGCTATTCCCTTGGCAATATCCACATGCTGCTTTGAATAAAGCACTTCCTTCTTTATTCGCTTCTTGGGTATCTTGAAGTTGGAAACAAAAGTATAGACAGCAGTGGTGGTCATGTGGAACTTATCTTTCATGTCTGCCACAGAATACCACTCCGTGATGCTTGCGTCCACGGCTTTCTTGGCAAAGTAAGCGTCTACATGCTTCTTACTCCAATAAGACTTTCCTCGCTGAAACACTTTCGGAAAGTTCTCGTTCTTGGCTATCTTATACAAGCCAGACTCGCTGATGCCATACTTATCAAGGATTTCAGCGGTCGTGTAGAACTCGGTGATTGGATGGATTGATTGTCTTTTCCGTTTTTCGAGGTTGGCATCAAGCATCACTTCAATATCATTTCTTTTGATGAGAGTGATGCGAGTGCTAAGGTGAGAGGCTTTTAGCAAACCTTTATCAATAAGGTAATAGACATTACGAGTAGACAATCCCAATAGGACTGCCGCTTCCTTGGGCGACAAAATTGTTTTGTCTTTGATTTTCTGAATAGGTCGGATGTTTGTTCCCTTTTCTATGGCGGCAACTCGTTGCTCTCGCCTCAATTGCTTGTAGGCTCTTGAATTGCACGTCTTGCTACAAAAGCGTGTCGTAGATTTCCATGCGACAAACGTCTTCCCACAATACTCACATACTTTGTGAATTTCGATTTTACTTGCGGTCATTTTCTCAATTTGTTTGGTTAAACCTGTTGTTACTCCTCCATGTCAGGCATCTTGATAAAGGAACTATCGTGAATGATAGCGCACCATTGTGAAATTCCTCCATCACCTTGCCCACGCTCAGAGCTTCGCTTTTCCCTCGCGGTACGAGAGCGGTACGAAAATAGACGCAAAAACGGTCACTATCGATTTCTATCGAGAGTGACCGCAAACAAGAAAAGCGCTCGGTGTGAGCGCTTTAACTATAGAATGTGAGATTTGTTGAGAGTTCGTAATCGGCAATCATTTTCCGATGCAGAAATGCTCAAATATATTCCCCAGCACCTCATCCGTGGTGACTTCGCCGACGATGGTGCCGAGGTAGTGGAGGGCTTGGCGGAGGTCCTCGGCGAGGAGGTCAGGAGTCTGGCCTGATGACAGAGATTTCTTGACCTGACAAAGGGACTCAAAGGCCTTCATCAGTGCTTGGTAGTGGCGAAGATTGGTCACTATGGTTTGATCAGAACTCAAAGTAGTGGCCTTTTGAGAGTCGGAAAGCAGTTTTCTCAGCTCATCAAGGCCGAATCCTGTCTTGGCGGAAATGTATAGTTTAACGACCTTTTCATTAGGATTTGAAACATAGTTGTTAATTAGGCTAACATTTATGTTATCGCCTAAAATATCAACCTTATTCAGTAAGACTATTAATTTTTGAGATCTAACATCCAAATTTGAGACTATATCAGAAATTGAAGACTCGTTTTCTTCTTCCGAAGCGGTGACATCAAGCAAGGCAAGGACAATCTCTGCCTCATTCATCTTTTTGTAGGATCTGGAAATGCCGATTCTCTCGACTTCGTCAGATGTCTCACGGAGGCCGGCGGTGTCGATGAAGCGGAACAAAGTGCCATCAATTGTCATCGTCTCTTCGATGGTGTCGCGAGTGGTGCCGGCGATGTCGGAAACGATGGCTCGGTCGTCACCGACCAAGGCGTTCAGAAGGGTGCTCTTGCCGGCATTGACCGCACCGACAATAGCGACTGGGACTCCGTTGCGAAGTGCGTTACCGTAGCGGAATGAATCGGTCAGCGAATGAATATGCGAAAGGACATCATCGAGCAACGAAGAAAGCTCCGCTCGACTGGCGAACTCGACATCCTCCTCGCTGAAATCCAACTCCAACTCAAGCAGGGATGTCATCTTCAGCAATTCATCCCTAAGGCCTTTCAATTCTTTCGAAAAGCCTCCTTTCAACTGACTGAAAGCCACCTTATGGGAAGCTGCGTTCTGTGCGGAGATTACATCAGCAACAGCTTCTGCCTGAGCTAAATCCATTTTGCCATTTACAAAAGCTCTTTGAGTGAATTCGCCAGGACCGGCCATACGAGCACCGGAGTCAACCAAACGCTGAAGCAAGCGTTCGACTACGAACTTTGAGGAATGGCAGGAAATCTCCACAGAATCCTCTCCGGTGTAAGAATGCGGGGCACGAAAAACACTGATAAGGACTGTGTCCAAGTCAGAGCCATCAGCCTCAAGCGCCACTCCATATTTTACCCTGTAACCATCAGTATCTGAAATATTACCATTCTTACAAGATATCACTTTGTCAGCGATGGTAAAGGAGTCTTTTCCGCTCATTCGCACCATAGCGACGGCACCGGTTCCGGGAACGGTGGCGGGGGCGCAGATTGTGTCTTCTATGTTGAACATAAGTACAAATTTATCAACAATCCCCAACATATTCAACCCGTATCCCCATAATCCACGCAAAACTCATTAAATTTGCACCTCAAAAACAGAACTATGGCTCAAAATGACCTCACACAAGGCAGCATCTTAGGCAACATCAGCAGATTCTCGCTGCCGTACATGCTGTCATATTTCCTGCAGATCCTTTACGGGTTGGCGGATATGTTCGTGATAGGGCAGTACTGTGGCGTGGACAGCACGACGGCGGTGGCGAATGGTGCACAGATAATGCACATGTTCACCGTCATCATCATAGGACTGGCGATGGGCACGACTGTACGCCTTGGAAGGGCAATAGGAGCCAAAGACAAAATTGAAGCCTCAAAAACCATAGGCAACACATTCACCCTGTTCGCGCTCACAGCCATAGTCGCAACATTCATCCTGCTGCTCGCCAACAGAAGCATTGTCAGCATGATAGACACGCCGCCCGAAGCCGTCAAAGGCACAATCGACTATCTGCGAATATGCTTCATCGGCATTCCGTTCATCATCGCCTACAACATCATCGCGTCCATATTCAGAGGTCTCGGTGACTCAAAAAGCCCGATGTATTTCGTGATAGTGGCGTGCGTGGCGAACATCGCTCTCGACTACATATTCATAGGCCACTTCGGGCTCGGACCTTCCGGGGCCGCGCTCGGCACCACTTTGTCCCAAATGATCAGCGTCATCATCGCAGCCATAGTGATCCGAAGAAAATCTCTTTTGAATATATCAGGGCAAGACCTTAGACCAGAGCGGCGTACGATGGGCGGTATCCTAAAAATCGGTGTGCCGGTCGCGCTTCAGGACGGATTCATCCAGATCGCTTTCATCGCAATCACGGCAATCGCGAACGGCAGGGGACTGAACGACGCGGCAGCGGTTGGTATCGTTGAAAAATTCATCGGCCTGCTCTTCATCGTTCCTTCAGCGATGCTGGCGACAGTCTCTGCGATGGCGGCCCAGAACATAGGCGCGAAAAAGCCTGAAAGAGCCAGAAAGACAATGGAATATGCAATAGCGATAGCAGTAGGCTTCGGCACCCTTGCCGCTGTGACTCTCCAATTCATTCCTGAATATGCAGTAAGAATATTCACGAGCGACAGCACGGTCATCACTCTTGGCGGACAGTACCTGAAAGGCTACGTCTGGGACTGCATATTCGCAGGCATCCATTTCTGCTTCAGCGGCTTCTTCACCGCCTGTGGATATTCGATCATCTCGTTCTGCCACAACTTCCTGTCTATTGTCTGCGTACGTATCCCGCTGTCCTACCTTGCATCCGTCAAGTTCCCGGACACCCTGTTCCCGATGGGCTTGGCCTCTCCCGCCGGCTCGCTTCTTTCCGTCATCATCTGCATTACGGTTTACATCGTGATGCGCAGGAAAAGGAAACTGTAATATTCAAAGAACATCGTAAAGACAATGGAAATTCACTAATCGAACCTAGGGATAACAGTGCAATCTTCTTTACTACCTTTTAGGATGTCTTATGACTAATGACCACAATGGTTATTATGCTATTAACATTCAAAGTTATCATAAGGAAACGCAAACCGATAGTAATTAATTTAATATTAATGTTATAAAGGAATAGTCTGCCAACTCCTATAATATAATAATCAATATATGGGAATAAAATATAAAATCATTAGCTTGAGTTTGTGAATTAAACTGATTGTCTTTAAATTTGCATTTTAAGCTATAGAGTCATAATTATGAAAAAGTTATTTGCAACACTTGCATCAATTATTGTTTTCTTTAATTTATGGGGGCAGACACAACTCAACCTTGATGTTGAGGTCAAATCAGGGACATTTAAGGCCGATGTTTCTAAAGGTAAAGCAACGATTACCAATGTGTACTATACTGCGGAATCTCCCAATCCAAGTAGCAGATCGACGAACACCTATGTAATTGAAGGGAAGCAGAATAAAAGAGATTTTAAAATCGTTTGTAGGGAATTGTCTGGCAGATTCAAAATGGACCCCCAAAATTCGTCCCTGCAAGATTATTGGGATGTTAGGAATCTGATGTCTTTAGGCAGCTTGTCGAAACTTTCTGATCTATATTCCATACGGACTAATATGGAAGAGGACGCGATGTCTTACATATCGTCACTACGGCAATATGGCCTTCTTTTTGATGATCCATATTTGGAATCCTATTTATATTCAATAATTTCAAAACTTGCTCCACGTCATAGGGTAGATGGATTCCCTTTTAATTTAAGTCTTGCTATTGTTCGTGATGATTCTATGAATGCTAGTGTCTTTCCAAATGGAACGATTTTAATCAACACAGGGTTGCTTGCTAATATACACACTGAGGATGAACTTGTTGCTGTTCTGGCTCATGAGATCGGGCATTTCGCTTCCAATCATGCATTAATTAATCTTCAAAAAGCCATACAACGTAAGCAACGAGCAGAGGCATTCGCAGCAATAGCTACAGCGATGGCAGCTACTGCTGAAATTGCAGCGGCTAGCAATGGATATTACGCAGATGGTTCATTAACTTATGGAACAGCAATCCTTTCTACAGCCATCGCTGCGGATGTCGCATCAAATCTGGGTTTGAGTTTTAGCCGGGAACAGGAAGAAGATGCCGATGAGATGGCAGTGCGGGCCCTTGAACTCTTGGGGTATGATAAGAATGCCTGCGCAACATTGTTCGCACGTATGACCGAAGTCTATAATAAAGAGGGAAACTGGGCAGCTTATTATATTGCTGAAGACCATCCCAGCCTCAAGGCGCGTATTGAGAAGTGTGGTATTCCCGATTTGAAGCGAGACAGAAACTTTGAGAAAAAAGTATCTTTTGCAGTGACAAATGCTGCTATTACAAAATTCAACATAGGGCGTTTTGAACAAGCTTTGAAATTTGTGAATCAGAACATTGAAAATAACGTAGCGACTGATGATGATTATTTATTGAAAGCATGTTGCCTATTGAACTTGTATGATACACCTGATAGTAATGCGGAGGCATTGTCACTAATTTGTAAAGCCAAGGAAATCAATCCTAAAAACATAAATATTGTTAAGACGGAAATAATCTCGTCTATCCGTAATGGTTTGCTTTCTGAGGCACGAACATTATTGTCTAAGTATATGGAAGATTTGGATTCTACTCTTGCTTCTATAGATGTGGATTCCCCTAAAAGAAACTTATTTACTGGAGAATTGGATTGGGCTCGTAAGATGAGAATCAAAGTTCAAGCGTTATAGTCAATCAGTCCTGTCATCTTATTATGTTTGCAAGATAACAAAGAATAGATTCATCAGTCTTTGCTCATCGCCGCCCTTATCCTGCTGAGCGACTGAGGGGTAACCCAAAGGTATGACGCTATTTTCTTAAGAGGCACGTTGAGAATGAGTTCGGGGTGGTCGCTTATCAGTGCGTCATACCTTTTTCTTGCATTTTCCTTGTCTGCCATCCAGATGACCTCGTCCTCGAAATGACAGGCGTTTGTCTCGAAGACTTTGCGGATTGCGTTGGCTATGCTCAAGGATATCTCACACAACTTGTCAATGCGTATCTTGCTGATCCGCCACACAATGCAGTCAGTCTCAGCTATTATCGTGATTTTCGACGGTCTCTGGGCGTTGTAGCAATAGATGTCCACGACTGCCTCACCGCCGAAAGCGAACCACACGACAGCGTCACCGAACGATGCAGATTTAGCTCCGCTCCATATTCCTGATTCAAGAATATACAAGGAATCATCGAACGCTCCACTTTTCACAATGATCTCGCTTTTACGTAAAGACACCTTCTCCATCTGCCTGATCAGTTCCGAAGCGGCCTCTCGTTCAAGTCCGTAATTTCCGCTGAATATGTCAATCAAGTTGTCCATCAGATGCAAAATTCGGAAATAATACTCTTATTGCCAAAAATTAACATATGATAAAAAGCCGATCAAAATCCGATGAATATGCCCGAAAGAATTCATAATCTGAGAATATTCAGCCTATCTTTGCACCCCGATTTGAAAATGGTATAGACAAAAGACAATGAAACGAGACTCGATAGATTTCGGTTCCGACAGCATTCCGGGACTTTTCAGGAGAATATTTATTCCCACATTGGTAGGGATGGCATGCATGGCTGTGATGACTACCATCGACGGGGTGTTCGTCGGGCACGGGGTGGGGAGCGACGCACTTGCCGCTGTCAACATATTCGCACCTTTCTGGATGATTATGACAGGGTTAGGGTTGTTGTTCGGCATCGGCTGCTCGGTTATTTCCTCCGTCCACCTTTCGCAGAACAACGAGAAGGCGGCTCGCATCAACATGACACAAACCTTGATTTTCGGTGTCCTGATCACAGTGACGCTGACGGTTTTGGTCCAGAGCTTCAGCACCCAAAGCGCTTACCTTCTCGGCTCATCCGACAGGCTGCTGCCTTACGTCCTTGACTACCAGAAATGGCTGGCCTACGCTTTCTGCGCACTGTTCCTCCAGTCTGTCGGCCTTCTGATCATCCGTCTGGACGGCTCACCAAAGTACGCCTCGGCAGCCGCCGCGATTCCGTCCATCGTCAATGTCGTGCTGGACTATGTGTTCCTGTTCGTCCTTGACAAGGGGCTTGAGGGAGTGGCGATCGCCACAGCCATCGGTTGCTGGACCGGAGGCCTTATGGTCCTGTTCTACATAGTGTTCCTGTCCAAAACTATGAGACTCTACCCTCTTAAAATGTCATGGAAAAGTCTCTGCCTTTCCTTGCGCAACCTGTGGTATCAATTCCGTCTCGGGCTGTCGGCTTTTCTTGGAGAGATCAGTATATCGATGCTGATGTTCGTGGGAAACTATGTGTTTATGAAGTATTTAGGCGAAGACGGTGTCGCGGCGTTCTCCATTGCCTGCTACATTATGCCGTTCATATTCATGGCTGGAAACGCTATCTCGCAGTCAGCACAGCCGATCATCAGCTTCAACCACGGAGCCGGCAACCGTGGCCGTGTGATTGAAGCCCGCAAGGTGTCGCTGCTCACTGCATTGGGACTCGGAATCGTGGTCTCGCTCGCACTTGCTTTTGGAATCAGTCACGTGGCCGCTCTATTCCTCAGCAAGGACGCTCCGGCATATTCAATAGCGGCTCACGGTGTGCCGCTTATGGCAATCGGGTTCACTCTGTCGATTGTGAACGTCGCGGCCATCGGCTATTACCAGAGCGTGGAACGGGCACTCCCTGCAACCATATTCTCGCTTTCGAGAGGAGTCATATTCCTTGTCCCTTGCTTTCTTTTGATTCCTCATTTCGCCGGTGTGGATGGAATATGGCTCGCGCTGCCGGTGACCGAGGTTCTGACATTCTTGTCGATCGCGGTTTTCCGCATCATATCAAAGCGTGCGAAGTGAAATTATATTCATGGACAATTTGATGTGTAATTCCGTTTTTTTTGCTTAAATTTGCAAAAGAAACGAACTTCCACACATGCTTGATGTGACTTTAATACCTTTGAGCGGCAGTGCGTCCAAGGATGCACAAAGGGAATGTTCTTTCATTGACTTTCACCGACCATTTCATCATTGTTTGAGATGGTCGTTTTTTTTGAATCACTCAGTTACCTGAACAATAATCGGAGGCACGCAGTGCCGACAGGGCCTCCCAGCGAGGGAGGCGGTGGAGGGTGGCGCTCCCACCGGGAGCTGTCGCGAAGCGACTGAGGGGTGAATAAGTATGAGGAAAGTCACTTTGGGGGAAAAGACAGAATTAAAGTATAAGTCAAAAAATATTGACAAGGAAATGAACTCAAGAAAAGGCGCGACACTAAAGTTGGAGAACGGAGCGGAGTTCCGCGGATTCTCTTTCGGCTACGACGGACCGTGCGACGGAGAAGTCGTCTTCTCGACCGCTATGGTGGGCTACCCTGAAAGCCTCACAGACCCTTCCTATTCAGGACAGATTCTTTGCGTTACCTACCCATTGATAGGTAATTACGGTGTTCCACAGGAAGGAGCGGATGAACTCGGAATCTCAAAGAACTTCGAATCCGAAAAAATCTGGGTAAGGGGAGTCGTCATCAGCGACTACTCTTTCGACTACAGCCACTGGGATGCGGTCAAGAGTCTGGACGAATGGCTTAAGGAGCAGAAGATTCCAGGAATATTCGGCATCGACACCCGTGCCGTCACCCAACTCCTACGTGAAAAAGGTTCCATGCTCGGAATGATCGTTCCTGACGGAATCGAGAAAGATTTCCCGATCGACGACCCGAACCTCGCCAACCAGATCGCCATCGTCAGCTGCAAGAATGTCATTGAATATGGCAGCGGCTCCAAGACGGTCGTCATGGTTGATTGCGGAGTAAAGCACAACATCCTCAGATGCTTCATGGAAAGGGGAGTGAAGGTCGTCAGAGTGCCTTGGGACTACGATTTCAACAAACTTGAATATGACGGACTCTTCATCTCGAACGGTCCAGGCAACCCTCAGTTCTGCAATATCACCGTCGCCAACCTTCGCAAGGCGATGGAGGGCGACAAGCCTATTTTCGGAATATGCATGGGCAACCAGCTGCTTGCGAGAGCCGGAGGAGCCAACACCTACAAGCTGAAGTACGGGCACCGCAGCCACAACCAGCCCGTCCGCATGGTCGGAACGAACCGCTGCTTCATCACTTCGCAGAACCACGGATTCGCTGTGGACGACAAGACTCTCGGAGCCGACTGGGAGCCCTGGTTTGTGAATATGAACGACGGCACCAACGAGGGTATCCGCCACAAGACCAAGCCGTTCTGCTCGGTTCAGTTCCACCCGGAAGCCTCCAGCGGCCCGACCGACACGAATTTCCTGTTTGACGAGTTCATCAGCAAGCTGTAATCAGAAGAAGTCATGAAAAACACCAACATAAAGAAAGTCCTGATCCTTGGATCAGGCGCGCTCAAGATCGGTCAGGCCGGAGAGTTCGACTATTCCGGCTCACAGGCTCTCAAGGCTCTCCGCGAGGAAGGCATCGAGACAGTCCTCATCAACCCGAACATCGCCACCGTGCAGACCTCGGAAGGTGTGGCCGACAAGATTTACTTCTTGCCTGTCACCCCGTTCTTCGTCGAAAAAGTCATCGCCAAAGAGCAACCACAAGGCATTCTCCTCTCGTTCGGTGGTCAAACCGCCCTAAACTGCGGTGTTGAACTGTATGAGAAGGGCATTCTGGACAAGTACAATGTGCAAGTGCTTGGCACCCCTGTCCAGGCGATCATGGACACAGAGGATCGTGACCTCTTCATCAAGAAACTCGACGAGATTGGAGTGAAGACCATCAAGTCCCATCCGGCATCTAGCATAGAGGAGGCCAGGAAGGCCGCACACGAGCTCGGTTTCCCGCTCATCGTACGTGCCGCTTACGCCCTCGGCGGACTCGGTTCCGGCTTCTGCGACAACGACGAGCAGCTTGACGAACTCTGCGAAAAAGCATTTTCATTCTCTCCGCAGGTGCTTGTGGAAAAGTCCCTTAAGGGATGGAAGGAAATTGAATATGAAGTTGTGCGCGACCGCTATGACAACTGTATCACAGTCTGCAACATGGAAAACTTCGATCCGCTCGGAATCCACACCGGAGAGAGCATCGTGGTGGCTCCGTCGCAGACCCTGTCCAACAACGATTACTATTTCTTGCGCGAACTCTCAATCAAGATTGTCCGCCACATCGGAATAGTGGGCGAGTGCAACGTCCAGTACGCCTACGACCCAGATGCCATGGACTACCGTGTCATCGAAGTCAACGCGCGTCTTAGCCGTTCTTCAGCCCTCGCCTCAAAGGCCACAGGCTATCCACTTGCTTTCGTAGCCGCCAAGCTTGGACTTGGCTACGGCCTGTTCGACCTGAAGAACTCAGTTACCAAGACAACCCCGGCATTCTTCGAGCCTGCCCTTGACTACATAGTCTGCAAGATTCCTCGCTGGGACCTCAGCAAATTCCACGGAGTCTCCCGCAAGATCGGATCTTCGATGAAGTCCGTCGGTGAGGTGATGGCCATCGGCCGCAGCTTTGAGGAAGCCATCCAGAAAGGTCTTCGAATGATCGGCCAGGGCGCTCACGGATTCGTGGGCAACAAGGAATTCCATGTCGCAGATGTGGACGAAGCCCTCCGCGAGCCTACCGACAAGCGCATATTCGTAATTTCCAAGGCAATGCGAGCCGGCTACACGGTCGATCAGATCCACGATCTGACCAAGATTGACAAGTGGTTCCTGAACAAACTGGAGAACATCGTCAAGACCTACGAGGACATGAACTCGTACGACAAACTTGAGGATATGCCGACCGAACTTCTGCGCCTCGCCAAGCAAGAAGGCTTCTCTGATTTCCAGATCCAGAGAGCCGTATGGAAGGACACCGGTGCTGTCACCGCCAATATGGACATGGTTCGTGAGTACAGGAAATCTCTCGGAATCGTCCCGGTTGTCAAGCAGATAGACACCCTTGCTGCCGAGTTCCCGGCGCAGACGAACTACCTCTACCTGACCTATAACGGCACCAAGAGTGACATTGAATATGAGAACGACGGCAAATCCGTGATTGTTCTCGGCTCTGGAGCCTACAGGATCGGTTCATCGGTAGAGTTTGACTGGTGCTCGGTGACCTGCCTCCAGACAATCCAGAAACAGGGGTATAGGGGAGTGCTGATCAACTATAATCCGGAGACAGTCTCCACAGACTACGATATGTGTGACCGACTCTATTTCGATGAGCTCACATTCGAGAGGGTGATGGACATCATAGACCTTGAGCATCCGCACGGCGTTGTCGTTTCTGTAGGAGGTCAGATTCCGAACAATCTCGCCCTCAAACTCCACAAGCATAATGTTCCTATCCTTGGAACAGCCGCCGAGGACATCGACAAGGCCGAGGACCGTCACAAGTTTTCCAGCATTGTGGACAGCCTTGGGGTTGACCAGCCGGAATGGAGCGAGCTCACCACTGTTGACGAAGTGGACAACTTCATCAAGAAAGTTGGATTCCCTGTTCTCGTCAGGCCATCTTACGTACTTTCCGGCGCGGCGATGAACGTCTGCCACGACGAGGAGAAACTTAGGCATTTCCTCAGTCTCGCCGCGGAAGTCTCTCAGGAACACCCGGTCGTTATAAGCAAATTCTACATGAGAAGCAAGGAGATCGAGTTCGACGCTGTCGCCGACAACGGTGAAATCCTCGCTTATGCGATCTCGGAGCACATTGAATATGCCGGAGTCCATTCCGGTGACGCCACGATTCAGTTCCCTCCGCAGAAACTGTATGTCGAAACCGTGCGCAGGATCAAGAAAATCGCGCGCGCGATCGCCGGAGCGCTCAGCATCTCAGGTCCGTTCAACATTCAGTTCCTTGCCAAAGAGAACGCCATAAAAGTCATTGAGTGTAACCTGAGAGCTTCCAGAAGTTTCCCGTTTGTGTCCAAGGTGCTTAAGATTGATTTCATCGAGCTTGCCACCAAGGTCATGCTCGGCCTTCATCCTGCCGCTCCGCAGAAGAGTGCCTTTGACCTGGACTATGTCGGTGTGAAGTCCTCGCAGTTCTCGTTTGCAAGGCTTGAGGAGGCAGACCCTATGCTGGGTGTGGACATGTCTTCGACCGGTGAGGTCGGCTGTCTGGGCGATGACCTTAACGAGGCCCTTCTGAAATCCGTTCTTTCCGTAGGGCAGAGGATTCCAGAAAAAAGGATACTTCTTTCAACCGGTGATCCGCTTCAGAAGGCGGACATGTTGAACGCATGCAGGCTTCTCGTCGATAATGGCTATGAGCTTTACGCCACCGGCGGCACGTACAAGTACCTTGTCGAGAACAGCGTTCCTGCGACCAAGGTGCTCTGGCCAAGCGAATGTGAGAACCCTAACTTCAAGGGGAGGTTCAAGCCGGCGCTGGATATGATTCAGAACAAGGAAGTTGACATGGTGATTAACATCCCTAAGAACTTCTCAGAACTTGAGTTGTCCAACGGTTACCAAATCAGAAGAGCGGCCATTGACTTCAACGTCACCCTCTTCACCAACGCCCGCCTCGCCACCGCATTCATCCGTGCCTTCTGTTCCACCAGCATCAACGACATCCAGATCAAGTCCTGGGATCAGTATTGATTCTCCTCACCGGTCACTGAGCCTGTCGAAGTGACCGAAACTAACAGGAATTAACAAGAGTCACTTCGACAGGCTCAGCGACCAAATATTAAAGGCGACTGAAAATATTCAATCGCCTTTGTTTGTATATTCCTAAAGTCAATTAGAAAGTGTCGTAGTACTTGGCGTCACGAGGGGTGACCTTGTTCATGTTGTCAAGGAGCATGTCATTGGTCTTGTACTCGTCCATGAGCTGAAGCATGAAGTTCATCGCCTCTGTCGGATTCATGTCGGCAAGAAGCTTGCGCAGAATCCAGATCCTGTTGGCGGCCTCTCGGCTGTAGAGAAGATCATCACGTCTGGTGCTGGACAGTACCACATTGACAGCAGGGAAGATACGCCTGTTGGCAAGGGTTCTGTCAAGCTGGAGTTCCATATTGCCGGTACCCTTGAACTCCTCGAAGATCACGTCGTCCATCTTGGAGCCGGTCTCTGTCAACGCCGTGGCAAGTATTGTCAGCGAACCGCCACCCTCGATGTTACGCGCGGCGCCGAAGAAACGCTTAGGCTTCTGAAGGGCGTTGGCATCCACACCACCGGTCAAAACTTTTCCCGAAGCAGGCTGAACAGTATTGTACGCACGTGCGAGACGGGTGATCGAATCAAGCAGGATCACAACATCGTGACCGCATTCAACGAGTCTGCGGGCCTTCTCCAAAACCATATTGGCGACTTTCACATGCCTTTCCGCCGGCTCATCGAATGTAGAGGCCACAACCTCGGCCTTCACGCTGCGGCTCATGTCGGTGACCTCTTCCGGACGCTCGTCAATGAGAAGGACTATCTCGTAAACCTCCGGATGATTGTCAGCTATGGCATTTGCTATTGACTTAAGCAGCATTGTCTTACCAGTCTTCGGCTGAGAGACGATAAGGCCGCGCTGGCCCTTTCCGATAGGGGTGAACATGTCCACGATACGGCAGGATGGATCGCTCTGATGTCCATGCCCGAGAAGGTTGAACTTCTCGTTCGGGAACAAAGGAGTAAGGAAATCAAACGGAACCCTGTCACGAATGTAGTCAGGAGTCCTGCCGTTGATGTAGTTGATCTTGACAAGAGGGAAATACTTGTCGCCTTCCTTCGGAGGACGAATCTCACCGGTGACCGTGTCCCCGGACTTCAGGGCATTGTTCTTTATCTGGCTCTGGCTGACATAAATGTCATCAGGAGAATTCAGATAGTTGTAGTCGGAGGAACGAAGGAATCCATATCCGTCCGGCATGATCTCAAGCACACCTGTAGCCTCGACGGTGCCGTCAAACTCGATTTCCGGCGCCTTCGGCCTTTGGTTAGGGTTCTGGAAATTCTGAGGTTTCTGCTGATTAGGATTCTGACCGTTCTGCCCCTGAAACTTGTTCTTCTGCTTCCTGCGGCTCATGTCGACGTGGGCTGCCGGATCATCTTTCAGATCATCAAACAGAGCATGAATGAACTCCTTGCCATTGACAGGTTTGTCAGGCTGAGACTGCGGAGTGTCCGCAACCGGTAAGACCTCTTCCGGGCCCACGTTTTTTTCAGCGTCCGTTTCCGGCTTGTTGTCTGAGACCGGTACGGTAGCCACGGCCTGAGGCTGAACAGATGCGGACTTAGGCTTGCGTCCTCTTTTCTTAGGAGCCGGTTTAGCGTCTTGCGTTTGGACCGGTGCCTGCTGATCAACCTTTGGCTCGTCAGCCTTCCTGTTCCTTGGCTCGTTCTTTGACTCCGGTTCATCCTTGGACTTCTTATTGTCGTTGTTCGCCACCGCAGGTTTGGACTCCTGTGGTTTGGCCTGCTCCGGAAGCGGATTCTTACGCGGTCTGCCACGCTTTGCTTTCGGTTTTTCTATCGGCTGGAGAGAGGCCGCGGCGGCCTGGGCGTCCAATATCGCGAATGAAAGATTCTCATCCGTGAATTTTTTGATGTTCTTAATCTGGTGCTCCTGAGCCACTTTTTCAAGTTGCTCTCTGCTCATCTGAGTGAGTTCAAATAAATTATAAGGCATAAACTTAAGCGATTCCGGAGTTACAATACCGGACTTGATTTCAGAAAAAATATTATCTTGGATTATCAGCCCTCAGGCTTCTGCCTAAAATAGTCAGCACGCAAATATAAGACATTTATAATAAATATCCAAACTATTTGTCCCAATAACTGGTACTTTTCTTGAACCTAAGCAGGTCAGCCAGAGCCGCCGCATTCGCGGAAATCAGGAATGAATATGACTGATACATACCGGACGGCACCCAAGAGACGGAAATGTTGAAGCAGTGAAGGTCATACCGGAAGGAAAACTGCGTGGTGGTCATCTTCATTGCCGTGAAATCCCATCCAGACTGCGCTTGGATTGACATCTTTGGGGTCAACTGGACGTTACCCTGAACACCAAGGGTCTGAGTGATGTTGTCCTTCTTGCTCAACAGATTGTTCGCATAGGAATACGAGCGGTTCATCGAGAAGTTATAATTGAAATTGACGCTCCACGGCACGTTAGGATTGGTGTAATACAACCATCCTCCTGGAATATACTCACCTGTCAACGGATGGTAGTATATTCTTCGATAATAGTCGGCCGCATTGCCTGAGCCGCCCTCCCCGCCGGAGGAATTAGAGCCATCGTTACCCTTGACAGTACCTTTTCCTGACAATGAATATGACAGTGATCCGCTCACATTTGTGAGCCTCAGAGGCACGCCGTTCTCAACGATGTTGTACTTGTTGACCCTTTGTCCTCTCTCGTTGATCGCGTACGGATCAAAGTTCATGTTGCCGTTGATTCCGAGCTTGCCGAAGATCGATGTGGACATGGAGATTCCCACATTGTTCATCTTCAATGAATCCGCAAGGAAATTGTAGCCGGTGGAAATGTTGAGCTGATCCAGGATCTTGACTTTCTTGGAGCCCTTGCCGGTCGTGTCGCTCATGTCACGCACCTTCGCCTCCAGATTATTCCCGATCGAAATGCTCATTGTGGCGGATCTGCCCTTTCCCGGAGCGGAATTAATCTGCCCCTGATAGATGTTGTAGTCGTAGGACTTCTGCACACCGAGCGTGTCGATATAGTTTAGCGTGCGCCACCCGTTGAACGCCTTGCCTTTCTCCGGACTGAAGCTCATGCTGACACTTGGAGAAATGACATGCCTCAATGCCTGAACCTTGTGGAACTTTCCAAAATTATACATTCCGTAGAGACGGGTGCTCATCGAAACGGAGCCGGAATAATTGTGGGTCGCCCCGAAAGTCCCGAACTGCTTGCCCATCTCGGTCTTCACGCTGTTGGTCTCCGGGTCGAAGTAGGCCTCGCTCTTCCTGAAGAACCAGTTCATGCCATAGCTGACGTTAGGAGCCACATTCAAGTATTTGAACAACGTGAAGTCAGGAAGTTTGATGGAGAAGTTATGAGCCATTCCATTCTGGAACTTGTCCATGAATCCCGGTTCCCCGAACTCGGAAGCCTTGAAATTAATCTTGTTCTGAAGGGAAGTGTTGTAGCCAAGCGCGAACTTCTCGTAGAACCGCTCCTTTCCGACCCTGTTCTTGATCTTGAACGGATAGAAAGTCGACACGGAAAATGTCACGTTAGGCAGGGTGAATGAATATGAGCTGTCCCTCGAGTTCTGGCTGTGCAGGGCATTGACCGAAAGGTTGAACTTGCCGTTCCAGTTCTTTGAATATGACACCGAGGACGATATCTGGTTCTGAAGGGCTTCAGACACGGAGTGCGAGTTGTACCGGCTGTTAGAAGGGCTGGAGAAGTTGACCGACGCGGAGAACGACGTCCCTGGATGAGCCTTGGAATCCTGGGAGTGTGACCATCTTACTCCGAAGTTTTTGCTTTGGAAAAAGTCCGTGCTCCCTTTCTCTCCTGTCTGGTCGACGGAATAGTTGACGGCCAGATTGCCGCTGAACTTGTACTTCACCATGTACCGGGAGTTCAGATTGGCGGCCCAGGACCCCAAGGTGTAATAGTCACCGGTCAGCGACATGTCGAAATAGTCACCCAGCACAAAGTACATTCCGGCGTCCCTCAAGTAGAAACCACGGGCGTTCTCCTCCCCGAAAGACGGCATAAGAAGACCGGTGGCCCTGTCCGGACGCTTGGGAATGAAACCGAAAGGTATACCGATCGGAAGGTCGACGTCCTCCACCACGATGTGTGCCGGTCCGAACACAGTCTTTTGTGACGGCTTGGTCACGACCTTGGCAGTGGACAATTTGAGATAGTAGTGGGGATGCTCGAGATCGCAGACAGTGTATTTGCCTTTGGTGATGTTGATGGACTTGTCCGGCATCATCTTGATGTTCTTTCCATGAAGAATCCCGTCATCCTCCTTCGTGATCATGTTCGTGATCCTGGCCTTGCGGGTGTTGAAATTGTACCGGACCTCCTCCATGTTGAAAGTCTGCCCTCCCTGAGTCATCTCCGGCTGTCCCTTCCACTCCTTAGACAGGCTGTCGTAGGTGCCTCTCGCGAAGACCGTTCCGGTGGACATGTCATATTCCATGTAGTCGGCCTTGAGCTTGATGTTATCATAGGAGACCTCCACATCGCCCCAGTAGTACATCTTGCGCTGTCCGTTCGAAAAATCCTGCCTTATGGAATCCTTGGCTCCCGAAAACGCCGGGCGGGACAGGGAACTCTTGTCCAACAAGGCAATGGAGTCCGCCCTGAAAGTCGAATCCGCCACCCTTAGGGAGTCGCGTCTTCTGGCAAGGGAGTCCTGAATCGGAGACACGGAATCAATCGGTTGGGATACGAAATTCCGGACGACCGGTCTGGTGGAGTCAGGCACAACTTCAGTCCCGGCAGCCTTTCTCAGGTTCCGGTCCCTCCTCACATCCTGTCCGAACATAGTCAGCCCCGTCAGCGCCACAAGCCCCGCGATGAGGATAATATTATATGAATGCTTCTTGAATTGCAATTATTTTCTAAATTTGCAAAAGACAAATATACTACAAAATTTTGGATATACATCGCAATATTCTTGCCGTATTATCGGCCGTTTCCCTTTCTCTGGCCGGATTCACCGCATTCGCGCAGGATCCGACCCCCGCAATCAAACTCTCTACAGTGGTGATCGACCCCGGACACGGAGGCAAGGACGCCGGATGCGTCAGCCCAAGCGGGAAAACCATGGAGAAGACAGTTGTGCTGGACATCGCGGCAAGACTCGCTGGCAAGATCCGTGCAGGTTACCCTGATGTCAAGGTCATCCAGACCCGCACTAACGATTCTTTCGTGACCCTTCAAGGCAGGGCGGACATCGCCAACCGCAACAACGCCAATCTTTTCATCTCAATCCACATAAATTCCGTGGAGGGCAGACGGAACGGGCCGAACGGATATTCCGTCCACATTCTGGGTCAGTACACCAGCAAGAACAAGGATCTCTACGCCAGCAACATGGATGTTGTAAGAAGGGAAAACTCCGTGATCAAACTTGAGGATGACTACACGACCCGCTACGAAGGCTTTGACCCAAACGATCCAGAATCCTACATATTCATGAACCTGATGCAGAACGCATATCTGGAGCAGAGTTTCAAGTTCGCCCAAAAGGTTGACCATGAGATGAAAGGGGGCGCTATCCTGCACAGCCGGGGAATATCCCAGGATCCTTTCTACGTGCTGTGGAGAACCGCCATGCCGGCGGTGCTCATAGAATGCGGGTTCATGTCAAACACGACCGATCGCGAGGCCCTTATCACGGAAAAAGGCAGGGAAAGGATAGCCTCCGACATCTACGACGCGTTCAAAAAGTACAAGAAGGAATATGACGGTACGGATGCTGCAAAAGCCGCGCGGGAGGAAAAAGGTGAAACAACACGGGATGACGGCAAGACAGAAACAATCGCTACAGATAGCACCACCGCATCTCCTGTAAATAAATCAAATACCATTTTATATGGCACACAGGTTCTCGTGTCGTCCAAATCCATGGATGCGGGCGATCCTTTCTTCAAAGGCTATGAGGTGATAAGGCTGCGGACCGGCAGGCTTTTCAAATACATCGTAGGCGTTTCGGAAGATCTTGGCTCGGCCCGGAAGAGCAACAGCGGAATCAGGAAGGATTTCAAGGATTCATTTATGGTAAAAGTGGAGAATGGGGTTGCCGTGAGGATACGATAACGGGCTATTTCCTAATATTCACAGACTTAAACTAACACTGGAATTTATTTTGAAATATTCAAAATTATAACTCGTATGATTTTTGGATAGTTAGAAAATTTTACCACAGTAAAATATTGATTCTCATAACGATACATAAATCAATTCCTCTCATACATTCGGTCATATAAGGAAAATAAAAATCAAAAACAATACAAAAACAGTTTTTTTATGAATTAATTTTCCCCCAATTTTGCACAACGAAAAAATGAGGGGATCAATTTCTCGTTTTCAAATTAATTCATTTAAAGAAATGGCTGAATTGGAAAGACATATCTCTGTCTGGAACGAATGTTTACGGATATTCGAAAAGAACGTCGAACCTAAGCAGTTCGAAGTCTGGTTCAAAACCATCGTTCCAGTTTCCCTTGAGGGATCGACACTTACTGTCGAAGTGCCGACAGACTTCTTCAGAAGTTACCTGGAGGATGCCTTTCTTCCTATAATCAAGATGACACTTAGAAGGGTCATCGGCCAGGACGCCAGGCTGCTGTACAAGATTCATCCTGTCCAGAAAGAGCGCGCGATGGTGTTCACCGCGGCGCACGGGAATGTGCCGGAGAACAAGCCGGTTACAATCAACACTTTCCAGCCATCCGGCAATCCCAGCCCGTTCGTCTTTCCTGGAATCCAGAAACTGAAGATCAATCCCAGGCTCAATCCTGTCTACTGCTTCGACAATCTGGTAAAGGGTGAGTGCAACAAGATGGGCTACAACGCCGGCATAAGCATCTCTGACAAGCCAGGCAAGACCCCTTTCAACCCTTTGTTCATATTCGGCGGTCCGGGTCTTGGCAAGACTCATCTTGCGCAGGCGATCGGAATAGCGATCCACGAGGCATTCCCTGATCTTGTCGTGCTCTACGTGACAGGCAACGAATTCAGGACGCAGTACGTCAATGCGGTGAACGTCCAAAACAAACTGACAGACTTCATGGCCTTCTACATGAGGATCGACGTCCTCATCATGGATGACATCCAGGAGCTTATCGGCCCGGCATCGCAGAACGCCTTCTTCAACATATTCAATCATCTGCATCAGTCAGGCAAGCAGTTGGTGTTCACATCAGACCGCGCCCCTGTGGATTTGATGAACTTTGAGGAAAGGCTTCTCTCACGCTTCAAATGGGGACTTTCCATCGAGTTGTCCAAGCCGGACCACAACACAAGGCTGGCCATGCTGAAGGTGAGATGCGCAAGGGAAGGAGTCTGCGTCGGAGACGATGTCCTGGAACTCCTCGCCAACAAGGTCAGATCCAACTTCAGGGAGCTTGAGGGGGCACTCATCTCCTTGATAGCCAACGCGACGCTCTGCCACGAGGAAGTCACGAAAGAGTTAGCCGAGCAGGTTACAAGCAATATCGTCAGCGAGGATCAGAACGAAATCTCCATCGACAAGGTTCAGGAGGTTGTCTGTGAATATTTCAACATCACACGTGAGACCCTTCTTTCCAAATCGAGGAAAAGACAGATCGTCCAGGCCAGGCAGATTGCCATGTTCATGAGCCGCAACCACATAGGCGGATGCTCACTGTCGACTATTGGTATGGAACTTGGAGGGAAGGACCACGCCACCGTGCTTCACGCCTGCACCACGGTGTCGGATCTCATTGCAACTGACAAGACCTTCAAACAGTACGTGACCGACATCGAGAGGATGCTTGTGCCTGCGGCCAGATAAAACAGGTGTCAAATGAATTCAGAAAAAGTACTATCAATCTTCAAGGAAATCACACGGATTCCAAGGGAGTCCGGACATGAAGAGCCAATGACTGCCTTTCTTCAGCGCTTCGCCGAGGAGAGGCATCTTGAATGTAAAACGGACAGGACAAACAATGTCTGCATAGTCAAGGAAGCCAGCAAAGGCAAGGAGAATGTGCCTACCCTGGTCCTTCAAGGCCATCAGGACATGGTCTGCGAGAAAAGGAGCGGCGTTCAGCATGATTTTCTCAAAGATCCTATTGAATATGTCATCGAGGATGGCTGGATGATAGCCAAAGACACGACTCTCGGTGCTGATGATGGCATCGGTGTGGCGGCAATGCTTGCGCTCCTTGACAGCGACCTTCCAATGGGCAGGATCGAATGCGTGTTCACGATTTCGGAAGAGACCGGCATGGACGGAGCGTTCGGAATGGAACCGGGATTCTTCACCGGCAGGACCTTGATCAACCTTGATTCAGAGGATGAGGGGCAGATGTTCATCGGATGTGCCGGAGGTCTTGACACCACAGCTGTGTTCAGTTATGCCCAAGAGGACCTTAAGAAAGGCTGCAAGCCTGTCAGATTGGAAATCGGCGGGGCTCTCGGCGGCCATAGCGGCGATGACATCAACAAAGGTCGCGCGAACACGGTGCAGCAGATGGCGCGCTTCCTATATTCAGAGATGGCCCATGGACTTCAGCTTGTGATGCTTAAAGGCGGCAACAAGCCGAATGCCATCGCAAGGGAATGCGAGGCAATCATCACTGTCCCTGACACGGACGCCACAATCGCAAGGTTCACCGCGTTCGGCGAGGATGTGAAAAATGAATATTTCAAAACGGACTCTGGGATGACTTTCATTGGCGAGACGTACAGATGCACAGAGAAGCCAGTCCAGAGCGATGTGGCCGGCAAGCTGATCATGTCGCTTTTCGCATGCCCGCATGGGGTAGAGGCCATGAGCCAGGACATTACGGGACTCGTTGAGACCTCCACCAATCTGGCCGCCGTGAGAATGAACAGGCAAGGAAAGATTGAGGTCATCACAAGCCAGCGCAGCTCGACGGGTTCCGCCAGGAAGATGATGGCCGCCAAGGTGGAGGCGAATTTCCTGCTCGCAGGAGCGAAGGTGTCACATCTTTCTGAATATCCTGGATGGAAGCCGAATCTTGATTCCCACATACTCCGCGTGTGCGTGGATTCGTACAAGAAGCTGTTCGGACACGAACCGGAGGTCAAGGCTATCCACGCCGGGCTTGAGTGCGGACTATTCGGTGAGAAGTTCGGGGATCTGGACATGATCTCGTTCGGCCCGACCTTGCGTGGAGTCCACGCGCCGGGAGAGAAGCTAGAACTGTCATCGCTTGAGAAGTTCACAGAGCATCTTGTCGATGTCGTCACTAATTTTAAATAATTATGGTAAAGGTAGCACCTTCAATACTTTCCGGCAATTTTCTGAATCTTGAGCCGGACATCAGGATGGTCAACGACAACGCCGATCTCATCCACATCGACGTGATGGACGGCAGCCTTGTCCCTAACATCTCTTTCGGCTTCCCTGTCATGGAAGCGATAGCCAAAGTTGTCACAGTGCCGATGGACGTCCATCTGATGATTGTAAACCCGGACAAGTATATCGAAAGATTCGCGAAATGCGGCGCAAGCCTGATCAGCTTCCACCTTGAGGCCACCGATCAGGCCGGTAAGAATCCAAGTGACATCATCGCGCTGATCAAATCCTGCGGCGCCAAGGCTGGGCTGGCCATCAACCCCGACGTGCCTGTGGAAAGGTTGTTCCCTTACATCGAGGAAGTGGATTTCTTCTTGGTCATGTCAGTCTTCGCCGGATTCGGCGGACAGAAATTCATCGAGGAATCAATCGACAGAGTCAAAACCCTCAGAGCCGAAATGGAAAGACGCGGGGCTGTCAAGGACATAGAAGTTGACGGGGGAGTGTCAGCCGGCAACGCCAGAACCCTGGCCGCCGCCGGAGCCACGATGCTGGTGGCAGGCAGTTCCGTGTTCAAAGCGGAGAATCCCGCCGAAGCCATTGATGAGCTTCGTTAGATCACATAGCTTATTTCCTTAAAGGCGAACTCCATACGTTCGCCTTTTTCCGTTTCAAGAACAAGCAGCCCATAATCCGTGACTCCGATGATTTTAGCCTTCACAGTAACTCCTGTGGAGCAGATTACATATTCATAAAAAACATCACGGCGGAAGAGTTTTCCGACATATTCGTTGAAGCAGTCTGGTGAGCCCAAGTCAAGAAGCCTCCTTCTCACGCACTCGCATAGTTCGGTCAGTTCGAGACGGATGTCATATTCCTTGCCGGTCAGGATGCTCATGGAAACTGGATTGACAAGCTGAGGAGGAAATTCTTTTTGATTGACATTCAGCCCGATTCCAACTATGCTGTAGGAAATCAGCCTGTCGTTCAAGGAGTTCTCGATAAGCATGCCGCAGATCTTCCGGCTCCGGACGTAGATGTCGTTAGGCCATTTGACACGGCAGTCTATTCCCTTACCCTCAAGGTAGTCCATGACGCCAAGGGTGACTGATACAGTTATGCGGAACTGCATGTTCGCCTTCAGCATGGGAAACTGGTCACCGCCGAATCTCACCACCATGGAGAAAGTAAGGTTCTCTCCGGCGTGAGTCAGCCATGAGTTTCCCCTCTGACCTCGTCCTGCGGTCTGGTTTATGGCGGCCAGGACCGTGAGATTGCTTATCTCTCCGATACGTCTCAAAGCCTCGTTATTGGTGGAATCCACCTCGTCCAGCCATTGAATGTCAACTTCCTCTTTCATTCGTTCAGATTTTGTCGTATATTTGTATATTTGAATGGTAACGCAAAAATATAAAACATTCTCGATATGATTACACACGATCTGCGGGTTATGGCTGACGCTATGCTCGACAAGAAAGCTCAAAACGTCATTGACATAGACCTCAGGCCACTTGGCACGGCGATCACAGACCATTTCATGATCTGCAACGCTGATTCCACAACCAACGTCAACGCCATAGCTGACAATGTGATAGACAAAATGAGGGAACTCGGAAGGAAACCGCTCCGCACCCAAGGGCTGGAGAATAACTTCTGGATCATCCTTGACTACGGCGACATTGTCGCCCACATCTTCCTGACTGAGTACCGCCAGTTCTACAGACTCGAGGAACTGTGGGCTGACGCTCCTCACAAAGAGTACAAGGAAAGACGGATTCCAAAAACAAAAAAGAAAGAGACTGATGCCGAATAGTTCAAACACCCCTAAAGGCCAAGATCCAAGAAGAAAGGTCATCAGGGTAAGATTCAACTTATCATGGTTGTATCTGATCCTGATTCTTGGCATCGGTTGGCTGCTTTTCAACAACAGCGGAGCCAACCCTCAGAAAATAGAATGGGCCGAGGTAAAGGAGATGTTCCTCAAAGGGGACATCAAGGAGATTGATTTCGTAAGGAACGATTTCAAGGGAAACATCACAATCCGCCCGGACAGGCTGAACAAATACGCCGACAAGTTCGGCGGAAAGGTTCCTCCCGCCTCTCCTCATTTCATATTCCTGGTCTCCGACAAATTCGACGCCGAGAAGGAGTTCGGGGAACTCAACTCGATGCTTCCGGCCGACGAGCATCAGGTAAAGATCGTGATGGAGAACGACAGCAGGATGTGGTCAAGCATCCTTGAATGGATAATCTTCCCGATTCTTCTCATCGCCATGTGGATCTGGATGTTCCGCGGGTTCAACAAGAACATGGGCGGAGGGGCCGGCGGCCCTGGCGGCGTGTTCAACGTGGGCAAGTCCACCGGTAAATTGGCGGATAAGGAAAAGGTGAATGTCACGTTCAAGGACGTCGCGGGCCTGTACGGCGCGAAGGAAGAGGTCATGGAGATTGTGGACTTCCTCAAGAACCCTCAGAAATACACGTCCCTTGGAGGCAAGATCCCAAAGGGCGCACTTCTCGTCGGGCCTCCGGGCACAGGCAAGACCCTGCTGGCCAAGGCAGTGGCCGGAGAGGCCAACGTTCCGTTCTTCTCAATCTCCGGCTCTGACTTCGTGGAGATGTTCGTTGGTGTCGGCGCGTCCAGAGTCAGGGACCTGTTCCGTCAGGCCAAGGAAAAGGCTCCTTGCATCGTCTTTATCGACGAGATCGACGCTGTCGGAAGGGCCAGGGGAAAGAATGTCGGATTCTCCTCGAACGACGAGCGGGAGAACACTCTCAACCAGCTGCTCACCGAGATGGACGGATTCGACACGAACTCAGGAGTCATCATCCTTGCCGCGACGAACAGGGCTGACATTCTGGACAAGGCTCTTCTGAGGGCCGGCCGTTTTGACCGCCAGATCCATGTCGATCTTCCAGAACTCAAGGAAAGGGAGGAAATATTCAAGGTTCACACCCGCAACCTTAAGGTCGCCAAGGATTTCGATCTCGGATTCATGGCTCAGCACACTCCGGGTTTCTCTGGAGCGGACATAGCCAACGTCTGTAACGAGGCCGCTTTGACAGCCGCAAGGAGGGATAAGAAAGAGATAGACAGGCAGGATTTCCTCGACGCAGTCGACAGAATTGTAGGCGGATTGGAGCGCAAGGGTTCCATCATGACTCCTGCCGAGAAGAGGACCACGGCTTATCACGAGGCCGGACACGCCACCGTGGGATGGCTGCTGCCTTACTCTGATCCGGTCTTCAAGGTCAGCCTTATCCCGAGGGGAGAGGCGCTTGGACTGACCTGGTACCTGCCTGACGAGAGGAAAATCCTGTCCAAGTCGTATCTTATGGACAAGATGTGCGCGTTGATCGGCGGACGTGTGGCCGAGGAGATAATCAACGGCGAGCCGGCCACCGGCGCTCTCAACGACCTGGAGAGGATGACGAGGATGGCATACAACATGGTGCAGTTCTATGGCATGAGCGAGAAGGTCGGCGATGTGTCATTCTACGACTCGACAGGTTCGAGGGGCTACGACCTGACAAAGCCGTACAGCGAGAAGACAGCCGAGCTCATGGACCAGGAGGTCAAGGACTTGGTGAAGCTCATTCATGACAGGACACTGCTCATCCTTACCGAACATAAAGAGGGTTTCGTGCGGATGGCCAAACTTCTTCTTGAAAAGGAAGTCATCTTCGCGGAGGACATTGAAAGGATCCTTGGGCCGAAGGTCAAGCCATCCGAGGAAATCGAGGAGTCATCAATGTCGCCGGAGGAGACAGAAACAGAACCGGGAACAACATCAGAGCCAAACGATGAATAACGTAGTTGTCAGATCCATCTCAGGAGTGGTCTTCATCCTTGCGATGTTGGCCTGTCTGATGTTCAATAAGTTCCTTTTCGCGGGACTGATCATATTCATCATGTCCGTGATGCTTCTGGAGTTCTACCACATCACGATGGGGGATAGCTACAAGTTCTCAAAGATTCTGGCGATAATAGCCGCTGTCATCCTTTTCGGAATATTGTTTGCCGTGGCCTCGTACCACGTTCCGATCAAATTCGTGGCCCTCTCAATGGTGCCCCTTTTCATAGTGATGATCAATTCCCTGTACGTCAAAGACAAGGAAGAGTACGGCAAATTATCCAACATCTACACCGGATTGCTGTACATCGCTGTGCCCATCGCCCTTTCCAATCTGATAGCGTTCGACAAGGCCGGAAACTTCAGCGGCAACCTGCTGCTCTGCTTTTTCATCATAATATGGTGTTCGGACGTCGGGGCTTTCGCTTTCGGAATCTCACTTGGAAAATTTTTCCCTAAGAAGCTGTTTCCGACAGTGTCGCCCAAAAAGACATGGATCGGTTTCATAGGCGGACTGGTAAGTTCCGTCCTGGCAGCTTTCGCATTGTATGAGTTCCACATCTTGAAGTTCCCGCTCATCCACTGCCTTATCTTGTCGCTGATCATGTCGGTGACAGGAGTCTACGGCGACCTTTATGAATCCCAATGGAAGAGGGTCTATGGAGTCAAGGACTCAGGCAAGATCATCCCGGGACACGGAGGCTTTCTGGACAGGTTCGACAGCACGCTGATGGCGATGCCGTTCGGAGCGATTTACCTGGCCATCTTTGACCTACTATAATTAACAATCCAATAATCAATTAATGAATATATAAGCGATATGAAGAGAATAAAAGTTGACAAGGACTCACATGGAACCATCGGAATCAACTGGACGGTGACGGCTGCCCTGATAGCTTGCACGCTGATATTCATACACAATCCATTCATAGAGGTTCCGATCATCGTCATACTGTTGGCCTTCGCTTTCTTTGTGTTTTGGTTCCATCGCGTGCCGGACAGAGAGCTGCCGGAAGGGGACTCCAAAATGATCACGTCTGTCGCTGACGGCAAGGTCGTCATAGTTGACAGGGTATACGAAAAGGAATATTTCAAAGATGACCGCATCCAGGTGTCTGTGTACATGGATTTCTTCGACGTCCACACCAATTTCTGGCCGATGGACGGTGAGATTTCCTACTATAAATACCACCCGGGAAAGTACCTGCTCGCCTTCCTTCCGAAAGCCTCAGAGAAAAACGAACACTCTTCCACGGTCATCCGCAACGAGCATGGTGAGGTATTGTTCAGACAGATCGCCGGCACGTTCGCCAGAAGGATTGTCTGCTACTCGAAAGAGGGAGACAAGGTCGAAAGAGGCAGGCAGTGCGGAATCATCAAGTTCGGCTCCCGAATCGACATATTCCTTCCGCTTGACGCCGAGATCAAGGTGAAGGAAGGGGATTTCACCAGAGCCTGCGAAACGATTATCGCTGAACTTAAATAACTTGTGACTGATCCGCCTCGATCAGTTCCACAAGACGGTCTACGGCTTCCGTGTCCTGAATATGCTTCAGCACGGGAGTCTTTCCTTTGTAGATGGTAACCTTGTGGTTGCCTTCGCCTACATATCCCCAGTCAGCGTCCACCATTTCCCCCGGGCCGTTCACAATGCAGCCCATCACAGCGATGACAGTATTCTTCAAATGCGAGGTCCTGGCCTTGACTTCCTCGAACGCCTTTTGAAGATCGTACATGGTGCGTCCGCACCCAGGGCAGGCGACATATTCAGGTTTGTAGAAGCGTCTTCTCGCCGCCTGCATCAATTCATCGGCAAGATAGGCCCCAAGGCCGGACTCACGGATCGAGACCTTGTTTCCAGAATCATCCAAGTATGTTCCGTCAATTTCAAGCCCATCCAAAGACTTGTCCAGCAATCTCTTGCCGAAATCGCACGAGACATCGAGCAAAAGGGTCTCACGAGAAGGGGAGTCGTAGCGCGCTACGGCCTTTCTGCCATTCACAGACATGGATGTCATCGATGAGACAATCCTATGGCCGTATCTCTCGGCAAGGTAGACGGCCACCGGAATCTCAGCCTCCGGTTCCTCGGTCAGTGAGACCCTGACCGTGTCTCCGATCCCCTCAGAAAGAAGGGCGGAGATTCCGACGCAAGATTTTATCCTGCCGCTGTCCCCGTTGCCGGCCTCGGTCACGCCGACATGAAGAGGGTAGATGACTCCGTTATCCTTCATCGCCGACATCAATCTACGGTAAGCCTCCACCATAACAACAGTGTTACTTGACTTGAGAGACACCACAACATTATGAAAATCAGCCTTTTCGCACATGCCCAGCCATTCCATCGCGGCCTTGGCCATAGCCTCGGGAGTGTTGCCGTAGAGGTTGGTGATGTAATCTCCCAACGAGCCGTGGTTGACTCCGATCCTGATCGCCGTTCCATTCTCCCGGCATACATCGATGAGCTGGGCGAACTGTCTTCTGGCCTCCTCGTGATCTTTGTGGAAATTCCCTGGATTTATCCTTACCTTCTCCACAAACGGAGCCACCATGATGGCGGTCTGTGAAGAGAAATGTATGTCAGCCACAATCGGGGTCGAAACTCCGAGTTCCCGCAAACGACGCTTGATCTCCTTGATATGCTCCACATCCGCCGGCCCGGGCACCGTGATCCTGATTATTTCAGCCCCAGCGTCACGGAGTCTCACACACTGAGCCACAGTAGCCTCCACATCATAAGTGTGGGTGTTGCACATTGTCTGGACGACGATCGGATTACCTCCTCCGATCAGGACATCTCCTACCTTTGCTGTCAAAGTTTTCATTTCACATTCGGATTAAAGACTTGCTGATACGCCTCACGTTTAAGCTGCGCCTTGCCGCGACCGGTTCTTCTGGTCAACTGGAAATACACCCCCGCGGTGACCATCACATCAAACGGATAGGCGAATCTGTAGTAGTCCTTGCTGTAATAGTCCGGGTCATAGATGGTACCCCAGGAGTAGCGTACGTTGGCGTTGATGTGGAACTCCAACGGCTCAAACACCAAACCGAAACCGATGCCCCCGCATAGTCCATAGTCAAACCGGCGGTCGGTGTCCAGAAAAGAGTTCATGATAGACTCATCGACATTCTCGCCGGTTCTTTTTATATTCATCCTGTAGCCTCCGTAGATTCCGGCTTCGGCCATGACTTTATAGTGAAGCCCATCAAGGTGAAGATGCGCCATGAACGGGACCTCCACGACATCCATTACCGCCTGAGTGGCCCCTTCCACGGTCGGAGTCACCTTGGTGTCTTTGTTTTCCTTGAACTTATACCCTTCGTGGCTGTAACGCAGACCAACCTTGAATCCGAAATAAGGGAGGTAGGCGAACATCTTTCCGTAACGGGTGTAGAAAACCCCGAAAGTGTTCGGCGAATAGAGCGTGGACTGTGTGTATGGGGGATTGAAGCTCATCCGGTTGAAAGAGACACCATACTCGACACCTATCAGGGAATAGTCGTTGATCTCGAAGACACGGTTGACCTGAACCGTGTCAAGGTAGATGTCTGAATATGCGTCCGTCGCCTTCAGGCTGTCCCTTATGGCTGGCAAATCAGCCTTGACGGAGTCCGCGGGAGCCTGCCCCCGGCAAGTCATACCGGCAAGTAAGAGGAAGAATGAAAGAATATATTTCCGTGTTGTCATGTTTGTCATCATTTGAAGAATGTGGCCAGATCCAAATCCTGATTGATCTCGCTGCGCTCGGGAATGTCAAACAGATCGCTGTCTTTCGTCATCAGAAACTTGACCTTCTCCGGCTGCCTGTGAGCCAGGAGATTTCCCGTGTCAACAATTCCGTTGCGGTTCAGGTCCTCGGTGATTCTTATGGCGTACTTGCCATTCTTCAGATAAGGGAACTTAAGAACTGCGTCGGATTCGATGATGTAGCTGCGCAGGACAGACGACTTTCTCTCGTCAAGAAGGTCCACGATGTACTTGTTGCCGTTAACTCCTGTGAGATTCAAGGTGAACAGACTCAGGTTATCATCGTTTGGAAGTGTCACCTTGACCTCGGTGCTGTCATTCCAATGTCCGTTTATGTCCTTGAAAGATCTTTGGGGAACTTTGAAGAAATACTCGTAGCCTGTCTGGATCCTGACTCCGGGCGTGATGACGTACCTTCTAAGATTCAATGAGTCACGAGTTATGGTGAAGGTCTCCTTCTTTTCTTTCTGTCTCGGGTTTATAGACTTGAAAATCAACGAATCAAACGCCCCGAGGATCGGAGGATACTCGAATTCCATCGAAATGCCGTACTGTTCAAAGGTCTCAGGCTCAGCCTTTAGGTTCAGGGCACAGACCGTGTCCTTATGCTCGATCTTTTTTCTGGCGCTTCTGGACTTCGGCTTCTTCTCGTCCACAAGACTGATTTTCTCGGTCACCGGCTGAAGCACACCGAGAGTGTCTGTCTTCCAGTACTTCACACACAAATGCAACGAGTCTGGCATTGACCTCTGGTCATTCAGCCAAAGCAAAAGGCTGTCCTTTTCGATGTTGAACTCCGTGATGACCTCGCTGGCGGGAAATCCTTGAAACCACAAGGAATCAATCCTTGCGTCAGGAGCCATGAACGTGATGTAGGCGGCTCGGTCGCCAGTCCTCATCTTGTTCATCAGCAATTGTTTGGAAGGTCTCTCACGAAAAACGTTAAGCCTAAGCTCCACTTTCCGGGACTGGCATGCCAAAGTGTCCTTCATGTCGAACTTCCTCAATTCAGGCACAGTGTCGTTCACCACATTCACAGGTCTGAACAATGTGTCGAGAAAAGCGACGCGGTCTTCGTCCGGATCGTAGATGTTGTTGCCATTGCCGTCAACCACCGCATAGACCCTGAACAAGGTATCCTGAATGTTTCTCAGGGAGAAATACCCCCAGTCGTCAGTCTTCACCGCAGCCACAGGTCTTTCCAGAAAGACGGCCGAATCCCTCTGGTCCTTGTAGAACATCACAGTCGCCCCTTTTATGGGCATCAAGGTGTTGCAGTCCTGAACCATTCCAGTCACATACATCGAATCCACCGTCTCTCCTGTCGAGAAAACCGTCGTGAATCCCGGAAACATGTTTCCCTCGTTGTTGTCGGCGATCGCCCCTGTAAGGTCAAGGGTATAGGTGGTGTTGGGAAGAAGATCCTCCTCAAAATACACTACCACACTTTTCCCTTTTATCTTATACTTTGGACTCTTCTTCTGTGGAGGAGAGAGGAATATTCCCTTGGGATCCTTGACAGTGACATATTCATTGAAAGTGAACGTGACCTTTGTGCCATGGACAGGCACGGCAACCGCGCCGGGCTGCGGAACAACCTTTCTGACCACCGGAGGGAGCGTGTCTTTCAGTCCACCGGTCGGAGCCTGGGTCGTGTTGGCGCACGAAGGCTGAAGCATAATGGCGGCCAGCATCAGTGCTGCGGGAATCAACGGGAATAATATTGACAGTCTATTTTTCATCGCGGAACGTGTATATTCAAAAATCAGGCTTAGATTTCAGTTCTGACGACACTTTTTATGCCGTCAATCGAGCCGAGCTTGCGGATCATCCTCTCCAGAACGGCCTTGTCGTGAACATAAAGATCAATGTAGCCGGAAAAAATCCCGCCATCTGTACTCAGACAGACCTTGCGCATGTTAACCCCCATGAACAGAGAGATGTAGCGGGAAATCTCATTCAAGAGTCCGACCCTGTCCACTCCCTTTATCGAAAGACGTGCGAGGAATGACTGGCTGTCATCATCGTCCCACTGAGGAACAACAAGCCAATCGCCGTGTTTGGATGCGATGCTGTCGGCGACTGGACATGATTTCTTATGCACAGTAACGGTGCCGTCCGGAGACTTGATTCCGATCACGGCATCTCCTGGGATCGGCCGGCAGCAAGAAGCGATGACATATTCATTCTTCTCCTTTTTGGCGGTTTCTTTCTTCTTTCCGAACCATGGGAAAGACCAAGAGTGGCTCTTGTCGGCTTTTCCGGACGCGAGGACTTCGGACAGGTCGCCAAGTTTGATTATTCCCATCCCGATCCTGAAGAACATCTCTTCCGAGTTGCCCCCAGGGATGGAAAAATGATCCAGAAGTATCTCTATCGAATCATTGTTCATCCTGTAGCCGAGAGACTCCAGCTGGTCTGAAAGCATCTTCCTGCCAACCTCGGCGATCTCTTTCTTGCGACCCTTGAAATAGTCGATGACGACATTGCGGGCATGTCTGGTCTGGAGGAACTGGAGCCACTCGCGCTTCGGCTGCTCTACCTCCGCCGTTATGATCTCTACCTGATCACCGCTTCTGAGAACATGAGACAGCGGGACAAGCTTCATGTTCACCTTTGCCGCGATGGCCTTGTTGCCGATTTCAGTGTGGATGCTATAGGCAAAATCGAGAGCCGTGGCCCCCTTTAGGATGGATTTCTGGTCACCCTTAGGAGTGAACACAGTGATCTCACTGCTGGTCAAATCATTATGAATGATGTCCAACAATTCCAAAGCATTGACGTCAGGATTGACAAGAATCTCCTTAACCTTGGCAAGCCACTTGTCCATCTCGCTGTCGTTCTCGCTGATGTAGCCCTCCTGCTTGTAGGTCCAATGGGCGGCGATTCCTTTCTCGGCGATGTCGTCCATCCTCTTGGAACGGATCTGAACCTCGATCCATATCCCGGTGTCACTCATCAAGGTACAATGCAGGGCCTCGTAGCCGTTGCTCTTGGGATGCTTGACCCAATCACGCACACGATCAGGCTTGTAACGGTATATTCCTGTGATGATCGAGAAGATGTGGTAACACTGGTCACGCTCGCTCTCCTTTGTGTCAGCAGGCGGGGTGAACACAATTCTGAGGGCATAGAGGTCGTACACCTGATCAAAGGTGATGTTCTTCGTCTGCATCTTGTGCCAGATCGAATATGGCGTCTTGACCCTCTTTCTGATCTCAAAATTGAAGCCCGCTTTCTTCAACGCCGCGTCGATAGGGGTGATGAAGTCATCAATCTGTTTGCCTCTTCCGCTGAGGTTGCTGTTTATCAGTCCTGTGATCTCCTTATAGGCGTCAGGCTCCTTGTACTTCAGCCAGATGTTCTCCATCTCGGACTTGATCTCATAAAGGCCAAGACGGTGGGCGAGAGGTATGAATATGAACATCGTCTCGCTGAGTATCTTGTCCCTCTTGTACTCAGGCATGAACTCGATTGTCCTGCAATTGTGCAGGCGGTCAGCGAGCTTTATCAGCACGACTCTGACATCGTCATTGAGAGTAAGGAGAATCCTCTTGAAATTCTCGGCCTGAAGACTCTTGGCGTTGTCACCTCCCAGCTTCTTGCTCCGGTCCTCATTGTCAAGCACATTCTTGATCTTTGTGAGGCCGTCCACAAGGCTGGCTATCTTGTCCCCGAACAACTTGCGGATGTCATCCACGGTATAGTCCGTGTCCTCGACCACATCATGGAGCAACGCGGCCGCTATCGACTTGTAACCGAGCCCGATGTCGTTGACGACAATCTTGGCGACTTCGATCGGGTGGATGATGTAAGGGCCTCCCGAGCGTCTGCGCACGTTCTTGTGAGCCTCGTTGGCGAAATCAAAGGCTTTCTGCACGACATCCAGCTCCTGCTGGTTCGCGCAACGTTTTTCAGCTGCCGCCTTAAGTTGTGCGTAGCTATGCCGGATCAGTTCGTAGTCCTGTTCTGTAAATTGTGAGAAACTCATACTTCAACCAAATCTTTATCTCTTTTCATAATCGCCTCCGACACTCCCGGCAGTCCTTTGACGAAACCTCCTTCGTTGACCGTCTGGAAAGAATAGGAGAACTGCGCTCCGTAAAGGATTATCTGCCATCCGAACCTCATCCAGACCATGAAGAGAGGGATGGCGGCGATAGTTCCGTAAACCGTGTTCAAACGCATCACAAACACCTGAGTCTCAAGGTAAAGGTACTGAAGAACGGAGAATGCCACCCCGGCAATCACCGCAGCCTTCAGCGCATAGCGGTACTTCACGTCCACCGCCGGGATGAACTTGTACATCGCGGAGAAGATCAGCACCGTGACCGCCCAGGCCACAACCCAGCCGAGGAACGACTTGATCGTGTCAGTCGCTCCGATCCAATTCGGGATGAGATCCAGGACATGTGAATATATGATTGTGCCGGAATATAGCAACAGCACCACAAACGGAGCAAGCACAAGGATGATAACGTCGATCCCTATGCGCTTGAAAAATGCTCTTTGCAGCTTACGCACCTTCCAGACATTGTTGAACACTGTCTCGACCCTCATCATCATCCAGATGATGAGCCAGACGAAGGTCAAGGCGCTTATAAGTCCGAACAATCCGTTAGTCGCGGAATCCAGGATCTTGTCGGCGGCGTTCAGGATGATGTCCATTATGCTCTGGCTGATGTCCCAGGAGAACAGGAGTTCCTTGAGTTTGTCAGCAAGCCCGAAACCGTTCGTCACGGCGAATGCCACTGCGATGAAAGGCACGAAGGCCATTGTGCAGAAATAACTTAGCGCGACAGCCTGAAAACCGATCTTCTGCTCGGCGAATGTCTGGAAGGCAATCGTGACGACCCTGACATCCTTGACAAGGCGTGCCTTGGCCTTTGACAGATTGTTCTCGTCAAGAGTCCAGACATCCTGTCCGAAGAACTTCTTAGCCCAACGGAACCAAAGCCTACACTTGAATATCAGTTTCCGGAATCCCTTCATCCTCAAAAGCCTTAAAACATACCCGAGAACAAATCAGGCTCGGCAGTCTGACCGTTGGCAGAGATTCCGCCGTCAGCCTGAGGAAGCATATTCCTGAATTCTTCCTCGCTGATTATCAGGACGCCAAGATCTTCAGCCTTCTTCATCTTTTCCGGCCCAGGCTTGCTTCCCGCCAGAAGGTAAGAGGTCTTGCCGCTGACGGAAGAACTGTTCTTGCCGCCGTTGGCCTCGATCAGGCGTTTCATCTCGTCTCTGGAGACACTGAAATTGCCCGAAATCACTATCGTTTTCCCTGCCAGCGCGTCAGACACCGTCGCCTTGGCTTCCATGGAGAATTGGATGCCGGCCGCCTTAAGCCTCTCGATGTAAGCAAGATGCTTGGAGTTACGGAAATATTCATAAACGCTGTCCGCTATCACATCACCGACATCCGGAACCTCAAGCAACTGTTCTTTGGTGGCCGTGGCTATGGCATCGATATTCCCGAAATGCCGGGCTATTTCCTTCGCCGTGGTCTCACCGACATAGCGGATTCCAAGCGCGAACAACACATGGTCGAAAGTCACTTTGCGAGATGCGTCCAGACTGTCCAGAAATCTCTGCGCCGAGCGTTCCTTCCACCCGTCCAGAAGAAGCAACTGTCCTTTGGTCAATGAATAGAAGTCCGCCGGAGTCCTGACTAACCCAAGATTGTACATCTGCTCTATCGTGGCGTCTCCGGCCAGCACATTCATCGCCTTGCGGCTGAGGAAATGCACAAGTTTGCCCTTGATCTGGGTAGGGCAGCCGTCGGTGTTGGGGCAGAACCATTTAGCCTCATCCTCCTCCTTGACCAAAGCGGTCCCGCAGTCCGGACAGACATCCGGGAACACAGGCTTTACCGCGTCCGATGGCCTCAGCGAGAGGTCCACATCTATAATCTTGGGAATGATCTCTCCGCCCTTTATGACTGTTACAGTGTCACCGACACGGATGTCCATCTGCGAGATAAAGTCCTGATTGTTAAGCGTCGCCCTCTTCACAACGGTACCGGCAAGCTGTACAGGAGCAAGATTCGCCACTGGGGTCACCGCACCGGTGCGTCCGACCTGATAGGTGATGGATAAAAGTTTCGTGTGCGCCTCTTCCGCCTGGAATTTGAATGCGACGGCCCAACGAGGCGACTTGGCCGTGTACCCGAGAGCGCTCTGGTAAGCCAGTTCGTTGATCTTTATCACGATTCCGTCTGTGGCATACGGCAGGAACTTCCTTTCCGTGTCCCAATAATGGATATATTCCTCGATCTCGTCTATCCCGTGGACTACCTTTCTCTTGTCGGAGACCGGCAATCCCCATGAGGCGGCGGCGTTAAGGGCATCGTCGTGTGTCGCGAACGAAACGCTTTGACTTGGAATATGATAGAGTGTGCACATGAGTCCTCTCCTGGCGACTTCCTTCGGATCAAGAAGCTTCAACGACCCTGAAGCCGCGTTCCTCGGATTGGCGAAAGGGGGATCCTCATTGTCCTCCCGCTCTTTGTTAAGGCGGTCGAACGACTCGTACGGCATCAAGACCTCACCACGTATCTCGAATTCCTCCGGCCATCCGGTTCCTTTCAATTTTTCCGGAATATTACTGATCTTCAAAGCGTTCGCCGTCACATCATCGCCCACGACTCCGTCACCCCTGGTCAAAGCTCTAAACAAGCGCCCGCTTTTGTATGTCAAGCAGATGGCTGTACCATCAAACTTCAATTCGCATGAATATGTAAACTTGACGTTGCCCAGATCTTTCTCAGCCCTGCGCACAAAGTCCTCGATTTCACCGATGTTGTAGGTGTTGGCCAACGAGAGCATCGGGTACTTGTGCGGGTACTGGGCGAACTCCTTGCGGGCGGCAGGCTCGGCGTTCGGTCCCACGCTTCGGTCGAGATCACTGCCGACTTTCCGGGTAGGGGAGTCAGGGGTCAGCAGGTCAGGATATTCATTCTCCAAGTCCTCGAGCTCACGCATCAGGTGGTCATATTCAAAATCGCTCATCGTGGGAGCGTTGTCGACATAGTACCGCCTGCTGTTCTCCCAGAGAGTATTCCGGAGTTCTTCGACCCGTATTTTTGCCTGCTCGTGATCCATATCAGCAATGTGTCTTGTATAAAGAATACAAATTTAACGAAAATAGTCGGGTTTTACCGAATAAATCCAATAGAAAACCGACTTGATTCTGAAAATACTCACAATCCAAGAACATTTTTGAAAAGTTAAAACAGTTTCTTAAATTTGTGGCCGTTTTTAACGAACATACAAATTTCTAAATCATTCGTATATGAAAGATTCCATCATCATTCTGTGCGGCGGCGGCCCGGCACCGGGAATGAACACCGTCGTGTTCTCTGTCGCCAAGACTTTCCTTTCAAACGGCTACAGGGTCATCGGACTTCACGAAGGCTACACCGGACTCTTCCGCAAGGAAGCCCGCACCGAAGACATCGATTTCTTCAAGGCTGACGCCTACTTCAACAGAGGCGGTTCCTATCTCCAGATGAGCCGTTTCAAGCCGACCAACGAGGATTTCGAGCAGAACTTCAACCTTGCTCTCTTCCAGGACAACAACGTGAAACTTCTCGTGACCGTAGGTGGTGACGACACAGCCTCCACAGCCAACAGAATCGCCAAGTTCCTTGAGGCCAAGAACTATCCGATCCACAACATCCACGTTCCTAAGACGATCGACGACGATCTTCCTCTGCCTCACAACGCGCCTACCTTCGGATTCAACTCCGCCAAGGATGAGGGAGCGCACATCGCCCGCACAGTCTACGAGGATGCCCGCACCTCAGGCAACTGGCTTCTCATCTCTGCCATGGGACGCAGCGCCGGCCATCTCGCCCTCGGAATCGGCGAGGCCACACACTGCCCTATGACCATCATCCCTGAGATGTTCAACAAGACGACAATCACGGTCGACAAGATCATCAAGCTGACCCTCTCGGCCATCATCAAGAGAAAGCTTCTCGGCATCCCTTACGGAACTGTAGTTGTAGCTGAAGGCGTGTTCCATGACCTTGAGCCAGAGGACATCAAGGCCACCGGAGTCCACATGACCTACGATGAGCACGGTCACCCAGAGCTCGGCAAGATCTCCAAGGCTGTCCTCTTCAACGACATCCTCGAGAAGGAGTTCAAGAAGATCGGCATGAAGGTCAAGACCCGTCCTGTTGAGATCGGTTACGATGTCCGCTGCCAGGATCCTGTGGCTTACGACCTTTCTTACTGCACAGAACTTGCGCTTGGCGTCTATGAGCTCTTCTCTAAGGGCGAGACCGGATGCATGGTCTACGTTGACGAGAACGGCAACGCACAGCCGCTTTACCTGAAGGATCTCCAGAACGCCGAGGGCAAGATCCCTCCTCGCCGCGTGGACATCGATGGCGGAATCGCCCGCAACTACTACGGACACATCTGCCACTACATCACTCCGGCTGACTACGAGGCCGCAAAGGCTTACGTGGCTAATCCAGAGGAGTACGACTTCAAGAAGATCCTTAACTGGTAAGACTTGAATATGTGAGGTTCATTTAGTTGAGTCTCACTATCGCACAGTCATCAGATGACACTTCGACCTCGATCCGGGTTTCCGGACCGAGGTTTTTCATGTCCAGATAATCGATTGCTTCCTTGGGAATCAAGATGGATAGTTTTTCGGCTTGGCGGCACTTCGGCAAGCTCAGTGACCGCTGTCCTTCCGGTCGCAGAGCCTGTGGTTCGACAAGGCTCAGTGACCTTCGAAGCGACTCTCCACCGGAAAAATTGCAGACAAAAAGCCAGGTCTGCGAGCCGTCGCCACGCAGGAAAGCGAAATGCCTGTCAGGGTCGAAGCCCGGCGAATCATAGTTGCAATAGCAAAGATCGAACGTCTTTCCGGAAGCCACAGCCGGAACCGACGAAGCCATATTCAAAAACTCCCGCCACTTTTCAAGAAGCGCCGCCTCTTCCGAAGTAAGTCCATCATTTTTATGAATATATTCAATCAGCCTCCCGATTGACGCAATCTTCCACCAATCGAATATGGTTGTCCTCCCGTCACGGCCACTGAACCCTTCAGCTTCCATACCACGCTCCCCGAGCTCCTCTCCAAAATAGATCATGTACGGAGCCGTGTTCAGGAATATTCCCGCACCCAGAGCCGCGAAAGTCCTTCGCGCGTCCCTGCCAAAGAAATCGGAGGCAAAACGCTGCTCGTCATGGTTCTCAAGGAAGTTCAGCATCCGAGGCTGCAAGTCCCCCAGAAACTGCCAGTTCCACGTCAGGCTTTTGGCCGTGCCATGACCTTCGACTACAGCCCGGACGGAATCATACAGCCCGGACTTGTCATAGAGGAAATCAAATCCGACTTCATTTATGTACCTGGAATACAATCCTTTCTGATAAACCTCAGCAATGAATATGATCTCCGGAAACTCATCCCTGATCTTCTTTATGAGCCACTGGAAGAACTGCCACGGAACCATCTCCACCATGTCGCAGCGGAATCCGTCCACGCCTTTGCCGCACCAATAGCGCACAATCTCGTACATCTTGTCCCATGTCGCAGTGTGGAAATCGCAGTAATTCAGTCTGATGGTCTCGTACCAATCGTTGACGGAAGGGGAGGGCGAGAAGCAATTCCCTGAGGCTTTGGCAGGATTCTCATAGTAAGACTGAACATCGAACGGAAGTTTTAGAGCCTGGCCTGGATAGTAGTAGAAATCGTTCTCGGCCCTCCAGTGGATGGTCGGGTCATCGTCAGCTCCGAGAGGCTTGATTTCCGACTTGGACAAACCGACCTTGCCGTAGTCACGGGACACGTGATTAGGGACAAAATCTATGATGACTTTCAGCCCGGCCTCATGACATCGCTTCAACAATGCCTCGAACTCAGACATTCTTTCGGATGGATTATCAGAGAGATATGGATTGACATCGTAATAATCCGTAATGGCGTACGGAGAGCCGGCCGCCCCTTTGACAATCTGCCTGTCGGAAGCCGGGCACTCTTCAGCCGACACGGTTGTGGCGTGCCTTATCACACCCGTAAACCAGACATGACTTACGCTCAGTGACTTGAAATACGCCAGAGTGTCAGAATCAAACCCCGAAAACTTCCCATTCCCCCATAACCTTGGAAGAACCTGATAAACAATCATTTTATCCATACCTAAAATCCTATCAAAGCTTTGCCTCCGTTTCTGTCGATGAATCCTGTCAGCCCGTCGACTTTCAGCACTTTCGCGAATCCGCCATCATAAACACATTCCAACCTGCCGAGGGCATCGAAATCGATCATCCCCGAGCCAGCATATTGATCAACCGAGAGGTAACCCACGCCTAAGGATGTGATGTTCTGGAAGAAATGGGTGCCTTGGCTCGGATCTATCCTGAAGCCGTCGATGCCATATTCAACCACCATCCTTGCTGCGGAGATGTCCGTCCACGCCACTGGAACCCCTAAAGTCGGAATCGAGGATCCCCACCTTCCTGGACCGACAAGAAAGTACGTTTTTCCTTCCGCCATCATTCTGGAGTTGATCTCGGTGATCTCCACCGCCATCAAGGCCGTCTTCATCTTGTCGAATGATTCCGGCATGATGACCACAATGTGGGAGGACTCGGTAAAATACCCATTCCCCAAAGCATTATCACTGAGAATCAACTTATTGGAAACTATCGCCTCGGCATCCTCGATCGTGGATGTCTGAGAACCGATTCCACTGGACACAGGACGGACCTGAAGGAGTTTCAGATCCGCCGCCGTTCCTCCCGAAGACTTGACCGGGTCAACCGCGAACTCGATCTCGACCTCGCTCATCAGCTCGTCCCGGCATATTGACATGATTTCCGAAAGCGCCCTCGCGAGAGGAAGCCTATCGTACTGGAATATTCCGTCAAAGGAAACCACCCTTGAGCCTCTGATTCCAATCCCAGGCACCATCCTGTCATCCAATGCGTTGTATGTCGATGCCACCAATTCAGGATGATCATAGCCACTCAATGCGTCAGAAACAGAAATTCTCCTCAGGTTGACTCCGTCGTTCTTCGAAATCTTAAAGGCCGAAGGACTTAAGTCCAGCACGAACATCTCATTCTGAGTATCCCTTTGGGCAAGTTTCGGGTTGGACAACTGAAGAATCTTTTTGGGATGCAGAGGATCCACACGCAATGTCCGCCCTCCGTCCACAACAGTCTTTCCCAAACCAAAGGCCACGTTCAGAACTCCGTCTGAAGCCTTCTCAGACCCGATAGGGTAGGAGTTCAGAGAGCGCCCCACACCGGACATCATCGGATAGAAATCGTGACCATGGGCAGTTCCGCAGATTGTCTGTACAATCACCGCCATTTTCTCCTCTCCAAGGAGATTCCCGCTTGTCTGGATGTAATTCCGGCTGCCTCTGAAGAATGTCGATGCGTAGACGCTCTTAATCGCCTTTCCAAGCTCACGCAGCATCCTGTCCTTGTTCTCCACAGGAGGACACATGTAGGTCGCATACACCCCGGCGAAAGGCTGATAGTTGCTGTCTTCCAGCTTGGAGCTTGAGCGTACCGCAAGCGGACAATCCACCGTCGCCAGAAACGCTTTGAGATTCTGAGTCAAATCCTCCGGAAGAGTGGAGGCCACAAACTCCGAAAGGATCTCGTCATCAGACAGTTCAGCGTCAATGACGTACTGGAGTCCGTTGTCTATGATGAACTTGTCGAACCAGTCCGTCGTCAGCACGATGGTTCTCGGAATAGAAACACTCAGACCATCGTATTTGTCAGTCAGTGAATGCTTTTGAATAAGATGGTTGAGAAACGCAAGTCCTCTTGCCTTACCTCCCAAAGAGCCCTCGCCAACCCGTGAGAACCAGTAATAATCCTCATACGAGTCCTTATGGAATTCCGTGATTATTCCCTGGCCGATGCTCCTGTGATAACGACGGATATTGTCCAGAAGGAACTCCCGGAACTCACCGGCGTCAGTGTGGTGCTCCGCCCTGAATGTTTCCGCCAAATTAAACAAGCCTCTGGCGTACAGCCATTTGGAAAACATGTTCCTGGATGTGTTGCTCATCAGCACATCATCCGGGATGTCATAGATGATCTTCTCCAACTGGGAAAGGCTCGCGGCCCTTCCGCATTCATTGCCCCCCGGATCCCGGAACACGAAGTCGCCGAAACCGAACTCTTCCTTCATGTAATCCTCAAGCTGAAGAAAAAGCGTGCTTGAATATTTCTTCAGAAAGCCTACGCCCAGACTCACGGCGGTCTCGGCAACACTTCCTTGCGAGGATTGGAGCAGGACCGGCATCAGGGGATCATATTCCCGGATGATCTTGACAAGTTCTATTCCAGCGTCAAGTTTCTCCGTCTTAGGGTCATCTCCCTTATGAAAAACCATTCCGACATCTGAGATGACGCCAAGCAGGTTCCGCTTGTATTTTCCGAAATATTCAATCGCCTCCTCGAGACATGTGGCAAGGAATATCTTCGGCCTGGACCTTTTCCGGTATTTCTTCTGGTCATCATTCAGTGACTCGGTAAGGAATTCGCGGCTTTGGGTAAGGACAATCTTGTATAGCTCAGGGAGATAGTTGGAGTAATAACGTATCGAGTCCTCTACAAGAAGGATCACTTTGACGCCAACTTCAAACACATCGTTCTCGGCATTGGCCGCATCCTCCAAAAGCTTGACAATGGCAAGAATCAAATCGGCGTTGCCATGCCAGCTGAAAACGAAGTCGACCCCGTCATGGAAAGACTCCAAAACCCTCTGCCGGACGGCCTTGGAATAATGAATCAGAAGGATGAAAGGGATCTTGTGCCCCTGAAGCTTAAGATCCGAGGCAAAAGGGAAGATGCCTTTGTCTTGCTCGTTGTACATGCAGATGACCATATCGATCTCCGCATCACAGCCGATGAGGGCTCTGGCCTCTTCCGAGGAATTTGCCCAGATGAATTTCGGAGGATTGCTCAGATTCAGCTCACGATACTCGTTCCTCACCTGATTCTCAATGCGTCCATCCTCCTCAAGGGCGAAAGCGTCGTAGTTGCTGCAGATCATCAGAATCTTACGGATTCTGGACCGCATCAAGGATTCTTCATTCATTTGCGTCTGTTTTTGCTTGCGAACCGCAAATTACGAAAAATCCATGAATATTTTCACCTCAAAAGAACGTTTCCGACAAATCAAAACAAATTCCAGAAAAGAAAAAAACGCATTCTACGCCCTGCGGCGGAACTCAGCAATTGTTATCGCTGTGGCCACAGCCGCATTGAGAGACTCTGAACCTCTCTCGTTTCTAGGCCATGAAGGGATGAACAACCTGTCTGTCACAAGTTTACCAACTTCATGGGAAATGCCTTTGGACTCGTTGCCTATCACAATGACGGAAGGTGAAGCTGTTCCTGTAGCAAGTTCCTTTGCGTACATGTCCTCGCCATCCAGGAAAGTGCCGTACACGTTGCCACCGGCCGCGGCCACTTTCGCACATAGTCCGCAAATGTCGCAATAGTGGAATCTGACCCTGAATATGGCCCCCATCGTGGACTGCACGACCTTGGGGTTGAATATGTCCACAGTGTCCTTTGAAGCAAACACAGCGTCAATCCCGAACCAGTCCGCCGTGCGGATGATCGTGCCAAGATTGCCAGGGTCCCTGATTCCGTCCAATGCCAAAAACAGCCCTCGGTCAGGAATATTCAAGGCACTCCCGGCTTCTATGTCCGCCGGCTTTCTGACCACCGCCAAGACCGGAGAAGGGGAGGACAGCAGGCTCAGCCTTGCCATCGCGGCGCTTCCAACCTCTTCTTCCCTGTAGACTTTCTCAACTGAAAACGGAGAGCGCAAGGCTTCCTCCACCATCTTTTCCCCTTCAACGACAAAAAGTCCGTGCTCATCCCTGAACTTTTTCTGTTCAAGAGATTTGACGAACTTTATCTCATTGTGTGAAACAGGTGACGGCATAAGCCTAAAAACCGAGAATCTTAAGCATCGACTCAGAACTCTGCTCAGGGGCGAACACTCTTGTCGTGATCTTTCCGTCCTTGTCCTTGTCGATCAGGATGTGCTTAGGTGAAGGCTGAAGGCAGTGCTTGACTCCGCCGTACCCCGAAATCGCTTCCTGGTAGGCTCCCGTGTGGAAGAATCCGATGTAAAGCGGATCCCTTCTGTTCTTCATGACCGGAAGGAAGATAGCGTTGGAATGAGCCTCGGAGTTGTAGAAGTCCTTGCTGTCGCAGGTAAGCCCGCCGATGAACACCCTGTGATATTCCTCATTCCACTTGTTGATAGGGAAGAGGATGAACCTCTGGTGAAGTCCCCAGGTGTCCGGGAGGCTTGTCATGAACGAGTTGTCGATCATGTACCAGCACTCGCGGTCATTCTGCTGCTTGACATCCAGCACTTTGAATATGGTCGCTCCGCTCTCGCCGACTGTGAAGTTGCCGAACTCCGTGTAAATGTCCGGAACCTGCACTCCATGGGAGTCGCAGACTGACTTGATCTGGTAGACAATCTCCTCAATCATATACTTGTAATCGTAATCAACCGCCAAAGAGGTCTTTATAGGAAGCCCGCCTCCGATATTCAAAGAATCCAAATCCGGACAGATCTGCTTGAGGTCGCAATAGAGGTTCAGGCAGCGCGCCAGCTCGTTCCAGTAGTAGGAGGTGTCCCTGATGCCGGTGTTGATGAAGAAATGGAGCATCTTAAGCTTGAACTTCGGGTTCTTGCTGATGCCGTTACGGTAGAACGGGATGATGTCCGAATATCTGATTCCCAGACGGGAGGTGTAGAAATCGAACGACGGCTCCTCCTCGGAGGCGATGCGGATGCCGAGTTGTGTCGGAACCTCGATCAGATCGTCAAGATCCTCCAGCTCGTTTTTGTTGTCAAGCACAGGGATGATGTTGTGCCAGCCCTCGTTGAGCATCGTGGCGATGTTCTCGATGTACTGTGGCCTCTTGAAACCGTTGCAGATGATTATAAGGTTCTTGTCAACAAGTTTATCGGCCTCCAGCTTGCGGATGAGGTCCAGGTCGTAGGCAGATGAAGTCTCAAGATGCACATCGCTCTTGAGCGCCTGCTCGATGACAAACTTGAACTGTGAGCTCTTCGTGCAGTAGCAATAATGATGGTCTCCCTCGTAGCTGACCTTGGACATCGCGTTGCGGAACATTCTCTTGGCCCTATGAATCTGTGAGGTGATCTTCGGGAGATAGGTGAGTTTCAACGGAGTGCCGTATTCCTTGATGATTCCCATCATGTCAATGTCATTGACAAAAAGATTGCCGTCTTCAACCCTGAATTCGTCCTGAGGAAAATCAAACGTCTGATCCACAAGATCGATGTACTTGTTCTTCATCCTAAAAAAACTGTAAACCTATAATGTTCGACATAAGTAATGCACCGCCGAGAATGCCATGCCCGGCTTCGGCGTGCAAATATAGGTACGAAAATTAATATTTTGACCCAAAATTGAAGAAAAATCAGAAAGGGTTGCTATTTTTGTAGAATATGATGGCTAAATCCTCGGTCTTTCATTTAGCGGCGGTCATTTCCGCCGGCCTGGCTCTGGGACTCTCGTGCAGCACCACGCGGGTTTTGGAGGATGGTCAGTACCGGCTGGCGGCCAACAAGGTCGAGGTGACGAACGACCACAGGTTCAACACAAAAGAGATTGAATCCTACATCAAGCAGAAGCCTAACTCCTACATTGTCTTCGGGTGGAATCCGTTTTTGAACATCTACAACTGGTCAGGCAAGAACCCCGACAAAACGGTCAATAAGTTCATAAGAAAGATGGGGACAGCGCCGGTGGTCTACCAACCCTCACAGGTCGAGGCCTCCGTGGAGAACATCAAGAGGCATCTTGAGTACATGGGATACTATGGGTCCGAAGTGCGGAGCGACGTCAGGGTAAAGGGCAAAAAGGTTGATGTGACATATTCAGTGTCCCTTGGAAAGCGATTCAGGATAGGGGAGTTGACCTATTCTCTGCCGGGAGGGGAGTTCCGTGAGGATTTCCTTGCCGACACTTCCTCCATTTCCATCAAGCCGGGGGATTTTCTCTCTGAGGACGCGCTTGAGAAGGAGACAGAACGTCTGGCCTCCGCACTCCGACGCAAAGGCTACTTCGGGTTCACAAAGAACTACCTCTCGTTCGAGGCGGACACACTCAATTCCAACGACACCGCCGGACTTCTTATGATGGTCAAGGAATATACCAGAAACCAGACTCCTGAATATGCCCGTCCGCACCGGAAATATTCCTTGGGCGAAGTCTCGATTTCATACGATAAAGATCTGAAATTCAATGACAAGGTTCTTAGAAACATGTGCACGCTCCATCCTGGAGACCAGTACGATGAGAGCGAGGTGAACACGACATATTCCCGACTTTCCGCCTTGAGGATGTTCAGCGGGGTCAATGTCTCCCTGAATCCCAAAGACTCCGGCATAGTGGACTGCGACATCAATCTTACCCGCTCCAAGATGCAGGGCTTCAAGGTCAATCTGGAGGGCTCCACAAACTCCACTGGTTTGATAGGGATCTCGCCACAGGTCAGCTACTACCACAAGAACATATTCCATGGCGGGCAATGGCTCAATCTGGGATTCCTGGGCAATTTCCAGTTCAAGTACGATGACAATAACGTCAAATCCAATGAATTCGGTGTCTCGGCCGGTCTGAGTTTCCCTGAATTTCTCGGTCTGCCGAATTCCATGTTCAAGGGGCCGTCGGTTCCCCGCACCGAAATCAACGCTTCATATAATTACCAGAATCGCCCTGAATACACGAGAAATATGATCTCGACTTCTTTCGGTTACTCCGGCTCGCTGCGTAACGGAAAGTTCTTCTATCAATTCTATCCGATCCAGACGAAAATCGTCAGGCTCACGAACCTCGATCAGAATTTCTACACCACACTGACCGGCAATCCATTTCTTCGTGACGCCTACCAGAACCACTTCGATGTCGGTTCCGGGCTCGTGGCGTACTACACGACCAGCACGGCGTTGGTGCCCAAGGAGACTTATGAATATGCCCGCCTTCAGCTCGATGCCTCCGGCAATGTCCTGAGCCTGTTCAACGAGACCATGGGGAAGGATGAATATGGTTCCAGGCTTATCTGGAACACTCCATATTCCCAGTACATCCGTACAGAGCTCACTCTCGGCAAGACCTTTGTCTTCGGCAAGAACGGTGGTCAGGCATTGGCCATGCGCCTGCTTGGCGGTGTCGGTTACGCCTATGGCAACTCATCCACACTTCCGTTCGAGAAACAATTCTACAGCGGCGGAGCCAACAGCATGCGTGGCTGGCAGGCCCGTGCCTTGGGCCCGGGTAACTCCAAAGCCGACACAACGTTCGTGATTCCAAGTCAGACCGGTGACGTAAAACTGGAAGCCAATCTTGAGTACCGTTTCCTGATGTTCTGGAAGCTGTGCGGAGCCGTCTTTACGGATGTCGGCAACATCTGGACCCTGAAAGAGACCGACGGAGATGACGGTTCCCATACCCATTTCGACCTCAGGAACCTCTCAGCCAGTCTGGCCGCCGACTGGGGTCTTGGACTCCGGGTTGATCTGAATTTCCTGATTCTCCGTTTAGACATGGGAATGAAGGTCTATGATCCGTCCCTGGACACCGACCGTTGGCGCGCCCCGTCCAAATGGCTGAAGAAAGACGGCTACTCCCTCCATTTCGGCGTCGGATACCCATTCTAAACAAGTCGTCTCGACGCATCGGCGCTTCGACAAGCCCAGCGACTGGAATACTTCTACGGATTCCGCAACCGGAATCAAGCGTACTGTTTAGACCAAATCAAGATTTCAATTTCAATGCGCAGACGTTCTCAACGTGCTGGGTGTGAGGGAACATGTCTACGGGCTGGACAGCCGTGATCTCGTACTTCTCGGCGAAAAGGGCCAGGTCACGGGCCTGTGAGGCCGGATTGCAGCTGACATAGACCATACGGGCAGGGGAGGCCTCAAGGATGACCTTGGCCACATCTGGATGAATGCCGGCACGAGGAGGATCCAGAATGATAACGTCAGGCTGACCGTGCTTCTTGATGAAATCTCGGCTCAGGACATCCTTCATGTCTCCGGCGAAGAACTCGCAATTCGTGATGCCGTTCGCGGAAGCGTTCACCTTGGCGTCCTCGATAGCCTCAGGGACATATTCAATACCTATCACCTTTGCCGCCTTGCCGGAGACAAACTGAGCGATAGTGCCGGTTCCGGTGTAAAGGTCATAGACAACCTCTTTGCCGGTCAGCTCAGCGAAATCCCTTGCGACTGAATAGAGTTTGTACGCCTGCTCGGAATTAGTCTGGTAGAACGACTTAGGACCAATTCGGAAAGTCAGCCCCTCCATAGTCTCACGGATGGTCGGCTCACCTTTGTAGAGAATGCACTCCTGATCGCCTATCGAATCATTCAACTTATTGTTGATGATGTAGTAAAGCGAAGTGATCTGAGGGAACGCTTCAGCGATGGCGTCGAGCATTTTCTCCCGATCCTCACGATTCTCGTAGAAGAAACACGTGATCACCATCAGGTCACCGGTGTCGGTGGTGCGGATGAACATATTCCTGACATAACCCACGTTCTGGCGGATGTCGAAGAAGTCAAGACCGTTATCGACAGCATATTTCTTGATGAAAAGCCTGATGTCATTTGACGGGTCTTTTTGCAGGTAGCAACGCTTGATGTCCAACACTTTGTCAAAGAATTTGCCTACATGGAATCCAAGCCCCATGCGGTCGCTCTCCAGTACGTTTTCGATGTCCTCGTCCTTCAGCAGCCATCTCTTTGACGAGAAGGTGAACTCCAACTTGTTGCGATAGTACTGGATCTTGTCGGACGGGATTGTCGGACGGATCTCCGGCACGTTCAGATGGCCGATCCGCACCAGCTGGTCATAAACCTGCTGACGCTTGGCCTCAAGCTGCATCGGATAGGGGAGAGGCTGCCATTTGCACCCTCCACAGACTCCGAAATGCTCGCAGAATGGCTCCAGACGATCCTTTGATGGTGTGACGATCCTCTCCATGAATCCCTCATAGTAATTCTTGCTCTTTTTGGTGACACGGATGTCTACCACATCACCAGGAACGGCAAACGGCACGAAGACCACGACTCCGTTCCAATGCGTAAGAGCCTTGCCCTCAGCGGCACAAGCCTCTATGGTAATGTTCTCCAACAGGAGATCGACTCTTTTCCTTCCCATAAATATTTCCACTCAGCCGCAACCGGCTTTATAATATTAATTATCAAACTCATGGAACAGAGACTGGGAGATGTTGATCATGAAATCCCCCATGGCCTCAAGCTCCGCCAACATGTCAAGATAATAGTTGATAGACAGGAACTTGTCAGCCCCTTTCTCTATCTGGAGGATGCCCTCGTCCCTAAGCGTGTCTCGTGTCTCATTGATGACATCCTCGGCCTTGTAGGCGTTGCTGATGTCCATAAGCTTACCTTCAGCGGCTGACCTCATGTTTGAGACCATCACGGAAAAGGCTTGGTTGACCTTGCCAATCAACAAGTTGAGTTTGCTGATAGTCTCATCGTCAAAATCAAGCTTATGGACATGCAGTCGGTTCAGCAGACGGCTGATGTTCTCGCAACTGTCTCCCAAACTCTCCAACTCACTAATCACACGATAGATAACCTTTACCTCACGCGCCTCGTGATCGTTCATGGACTCAGATGTGAGACTATTCAGGAAAGCAGCGATCTCATATTCAAATCTGTCCGTAACCTCCTCGCACTTCACAAGTTTCTGTCTGTATTCCTCAAACTTGTCCGGATCTTTCTCATTCAAAGCAAGTTTGACATTCTGAAAACCACCTTGCGCCGTAGTGGCGAAATTTACAGCCTCCTTGTACGCCTGCTCAATCGAGATGGAAGGAGTTCCGAAAAGCCGGCCTTTTCCAATGAATTTCAGGTGGAAGTCTCCCTTTTCCGGATCCGGTTCTTTTATCCACATGGTCAGCAGATTGGCGAACGGCTTGCGGAACCAAACCAAAACCAATGTCGAAATCGCATTGAATAAGGTATGGACGCAGGCTATACCGAAGACATCTGTCATCCGCGAATCAAGTCCGAACAAGGACACAAGTCCAAGATTGATCTTAATGAATATGTTAAAGAAGATCAACACAAAGACAGCCCCGGCCACATTGAAGACAGTGTGGGCGAGTGCGGCTCTGCGGGCCTGAACTCCGGCGCCGCTGGCAGCGATATTGGCTCCGATTGTGGTACCGATGTTCTCTCCAAGAACCATCGCGGCGGCCATCGGAAACGGCAGCCAGCCGAGGTAGGCAAGCACCATCGTAAGGACAACAGTGACGCTGGAAGACTGGAGGAGGAAAGTGATTACAACACCTATAAGCATGAATATCAGCACTGAGCCAACTCCATGCGAGGCAAGCCCGGAGATGTAAGCGGCGACTTGCGGAACAGTGTCAATCGCTGGTATTGAGGACTTTATGTAGATCAATCCAACGAAAACCAATGACAGTCCCAAAACGGCCTGGCCGATGTTCTTGATCAGCGATTTCTTCAGAAGCGTCATGACAAAACCGGCGCCGAGCAGCACAAAAGCAAGAACGGTCACGTCAAGCCAGAACCCTGTAGCCGCTATAATCCAAGCAGTTATGGTAGTACCGATGTTGGCTCCCATAATCACGCAGATGCCTTGCTTTAGAGATAGGGTAGCGACGCTGACAAGGCTGGCCACCAAGATTGTCGTGGCGCTTGAAGACTGGACAACGGCCGTGATTCCGGCTCCGGAAAGGATCTGTTTGAACGGAGTTCCAGATGTCATCCATTTCTCAAAACGCCTGAGTCGGTCGCCACAGGCTTTCTGAATCCCGGAACTAAGCATCTCAAGTCCGAAGACAAAGAGCGTCAACGCGCCAAGAAGAGTCAGTATTTGTAGAATCATATCAAAGGATAGTGGTTTATCAAATGGTCAACTTAACATAATCCAAATTATAGATACATTAACAATTTAATTACAAATTTATGGAATCTTTTTTTACCGCCAAAATTTATCATTCAGAACCTGGTGATTTGATTTCGTCCAAGTTCGATGTGCAGTTCTCTCCGTTTTCCGAGGATGTTGATGTTCATGATGTCGCTTCTTATTGGAAGTCTTGTGTTCTTCGCCGTCGTGATTTTCCCAAGGGTAATTATAGTATTGTAGTCACTTTGACCCGTTCTCGTTTTGTCGCTATTGTTTGTTTTTCAAAATAATTATCATTATGTTTTATACTATCACAAAGGATACGAAGCCTTATCTTCGTACCGATGATGCCTTGTTGGCAATTAATCTTTATTTGCAGCTTCGCCAGAGTGGTGCTACTTGTGCGCTACTTTATGGTAAACGTGTTTTTGCCGATTCTTCATCTCAAACATCCTCTAAACATGGAAAATAATAAACTCGTTAATTTCCTCAAGTCTTTGCCGTTGTGGCAAAGACTTGTTGTTCTCATTGCTGCCGCTATTTGCCTTGCTATTTATTTTAGTTCTTGCGCTAATACTAAGGCCGTTGTCCGTGCAAGTTCTGAGAACACATCTGCGTCCGTTACTATTACGACTAATAATCCTACCAATGTTAATATAACAAATAAGCAGGATACCATAGGTTTGAATTTTAACCCTAAAAAGAATTATTAATGAAACTTATAAACCCATTTGACCGTCTTAAAAAGCGCAATAACGTTCCTTTGTCGCTTTTCCCTGCGTCTAAGAAGACCGCCACTACCATGCCTGTTGGCCGTCTTGTACCTCTTTACTGTATTGATATGATTCAGGGCAACCGTCTTAAAATCTCCGTTGAACAGTTAACTCGTTTCATGGAGATGAATGGTCCATTGATGCAAAACTATACTATAACGTTTGGAGCATATTTCGTTCCATATGTTGCGCTTGACCATTTTTTTGATTCCGCCTGGATGGCGTCTAATATTAAAAATATTGATGTTGTTAATCAGCCGTTGTCATCTCGTGATTTCTTCAATCCTGCTACGCCTGATAGCCTCCGTGTTCCATGTGCTTTCATGAGTACTCATCAACAAGGCATTGTTGGTAATGGTTCGCTTTGGCAGCATTTGGGTTATCCATATCTTAAGCGTTTAACTGATTTAAAGTTTACGGTATCAATTAGTGGTAATACGTATAATAATGTTAGCCTTGATTCTTTGTACCTTAATAAGAAATTTTTATCCGCTTCAATTTCAATTAATGGTATAAGTTTTGTTCATTTTGCAGGTTTTCTTAATACTTATTACTTACGTTCTCTTGTTATCGGCGGTAATGATTACTCTGTTTCGACAAATTTTATTTATAAATATTTTTTTAATGATGATTCTATTAATGATGTGCCGTCTTGGGAGTCTGTATTGGGTAATTTAACTATTGCCTCCATTTATTCCTCCTATGTTGACTATATTAATAAAACTTATTACGATTCTCTTGAGTCCGAATCTTTCCCATCTTATAACCTATATCGTTGGTTAGCTTATCTTCGTATTTATAGCGATTGGTACCTTAATCCTGTTTATACTGCTTCTGAGGATTTTCGCGATTTTGTTGGTGCTGCTTATCTTCGTTACGTCGGTACTGATGCTGGTTCTGATGCATTTGTAGATGCTCTTGTCGATGATAATCCTAAACTTAATGCTGATCCAACGCTTAAATTTTTCGCTCGTTTCCTTGCCAAAGGTGAGTGTCTTCCAATACTTTGGAAAAAAGACCAACTTACCGCCATTGTTCAGACTGACGCTGCGTCTTCAGTTTCGATTGGTTCTACAATTGGCGAGAATTTCTATAACAGAATGTACGCTAAGTTCAAAGACCTTGTTGCTCGTATGGGCCGTGATTATCGTTCCAATACTGCTGCTTTGTACGGTCATAAGGTTGGCGATAATTCTTTACAACGTTCCCAAATTATAGGCTATAAGTCTTTTGATATTAAAGTCGGTGAGATTGCACAGACTTCACCTTCTTCTTCTGAGTCTAATTTAGGTTCGTTTGCGGGTTATGCACTATCTCGTGATTATGTCGGCATGTTTGATTGGACCGCTGAGGAAAACGGTATGGTGATGATATGTGCTTATGTTCGTCCTCAATTTATCGCTATTGCAGGCCAGGTTGATAAATCCGTTTACAAGAGTCAATATCTTGATTATCTAATTCCTGAATTTGGAGGCGTTGGCTATCAGACCGTTGGTGCTGACCGTTTTGATTTTACGCAGAAATCAAATATTACACTTGGCCTTGAGGAGCGTTACGCTGAGTACATGAGTGTCCCATCTGAGGTTAGTGGTGATATGCTTGATGCTTATAGTTATCTTACATCTGATCGCTTGTTTCCTCAGTTATACCAATATGGTACAGAGGATTTCTATAAGAATATCTATATGTGGGATAAGGAATCACTCCACCGTGTATTCCAAAATACTTTGTACGATCCCGTCGCTCTTGTGGCATTTTTCGAGGGAAATGTCACTCGTCAATTACCTGCAACTATTAGAACTGATTTTTAATATGAAAATTGTTATCCGCAAGTCTTGCGCCACGTCTCCCGTTGCGCAAGGTAAAATTCCTTATCGCACCATGAAAGATGAACTCGATGCTATCGAGAATTTTGGTGAGGAGATGCCGCCTGCGGCCGATGAGTCACAATATATGTTCAAAGATGCTTCTGAAGTTGATATGGACGCTTATTGTGACCCCAATGTCGACTTGCAGAAACTTGGTGTTAGTGTCGATGAACATACCTATTTCGGTGAAGTCCTTGAGCGTATCGGAGTTTCTAAGGACTTAGATACCAATTCCGATGCTTAACCGCTTGTCGGTGGGCCAAGTATTACTTGATTCTTACTTGGCCCATTGACAACATTTGGATTGTCAATTACTTATACATTATGCCTATTAGTAAATCTCGTTCTAATCTCGTTACGACTAATCCTGCTAATGGTGGTCGTACTGCTAATTTAACTTCCGCTTCCCGGCATGTCGTTAATACCGCAAAGTCTAATACTTTGTTTCGTAAATTTGGTAAATGGTTAACCAAACACCCTTTAAATGAACTTGGTAAATTGTGGAATCGTCTTACCGGCGAGACTCAGCGCCAGGAAGCACTTGAAGACCGTGCCCACGATGAGACGTATAATTCTCCTGCCGCTCAGTTGTCACGTAATAAACTCGCTGGTGTCGCTACTACGGGTCTTCAGTCTGTTCCTACCGATTCGTCGGGTATGTCTAATGAGACTGCTGATGGTGCAGTATCTCTTCTCTCTGGTCTTGGTGGTATGATTCATAATGGTATCGGTTCAGCCATATCTCTTTTGGGTCTTCGTAAGCAGCGAGCAGAGATTGATAATCTCAATGCTCGTACTGCCAACACCTCTTCCGACACCGTTGTTAAAGGTCTTAATGCTGATTATCTCAAGGCCGTTTCGGAAGACCGTGTTAAACAAATGCGCTTTGCTACTCTTTCGCAGGAACAAGGTTTAAATAAACTCATTGAAGAGGTTGAAAATCTTCGTGTTGATCGTAGTATTAAAGGCAAAGAGGGGCGTTTGAAAGATTTGGCTATTTCACTTGCGGAGTCGACGTTTGATAGTAATGTTCAGTTGGCTGCTTTATCGGTTGAAGATAAGGAATTGTCTAATAAGGTTAAGGAGTTTCAACTTGAAAAGACTTTGCCAAAACAACTCGATGAGTTAAATACGCTTATTGCTCATTATAAGAACGCTGATACCATTGCTCGATATAATGCGGAAACAAGTCGTCAGTTAGCCCATAATGACTATCAACGTGTTGTTAATGACTGCAATAAAGTGTCTATGATGCAAGGTTACTACGACGAACAGACTCGTTCCCTTAAATTTGACAACGATGCAATGCAGTCAACCTACGATGATTATGTCTCCTCGCTCAAATCTACCTATCACCTTTCCGATGTTGAGGCTAATTGGGCTGCTACGCACCAATGGCTTAAGATAGTTAACTCCGCTGCCGTTACGGTTGGCCAAGCCGCTTCCGCTTATGCTTCCATTAAGCGTGGCCGCTCCAATAGTCGTACAAGTAGAATGACATCTTTTAATGATAATGATTGGGAAGTCGGTTCCGCTATACTTATGTAATTTATGGGCAATTCTCTTCCTTTTAAGATTTTCAAAATTAGGCCTGGGTCTGAGTTTTTGATTAATGAGACTTTAATACTGTCTCCTTTCGTTGCCTACCCTATGTATACTCCATTAGATATCGATAAATCTACTGGAGAGATTATGACCGAATTTTGTGAAGTCTTTATTTTGTCCAAGATTACTGATTGTGACGCAATCTGTGATCTTTTGTCTGTTATCGCAGCCGTTAGGCTGCGAGATCCTTGGCCGTAAGGCCAAGGATTCTCTTTTTGTTCGCCCCGCGCGTGTACGTGTGCGCGATTTACGTGTACGTGTGCGCGCGTGTGTAGAACTTACTTAACCCATCGACGGCGTTATCAGATGTTCACGTAATGTGAACGGCTGATAGTATAGCCGTTGAAAGAAAGGGGTGTGTGGGGAAAACGGGTTTTCCCCATTCATATTCCGATTTAAATTCTTATATTTGATGAAAAATTATACTAATGAGTCCGTTTATACTTGCAGTCACCCTCGTTTGCTTGTCACTGATGTGGCGACAACTTCCGAGCAATACAAGACGTGGAAAATGGAAAAGAGCGGTCGTGTTGTTGATGTATATCGTTATCGGTCTTATACTCGCACGCCTATTGTTATTCGCTGCGGTAAATGCAGTGGTTGCCGTAAGTTGTCTAATGACCAGTGGTTTTTGAGACTTTATCACCATTATCTGTCACACCAGGATTGTAAGTTGGTCTTTGTTACCCTTACTTTCAATGAGGATGAGTACCGCTATATTATGCAGCATGTTACAGATATGCCTAAAGATGCGTTTAGTGGCACTGACTTCACGCCCGTTTATCGGAAATATATTGTTCCGCTTAAGAAGCGTCTTCGTGCTGAACGTGGCGAAAATCTTGATTTCGATTTCTTTTGCGTAAGTGAACTTGGTGAAGATAATCAACGATTTCACTTCCATGTTTGTATGTTCTGGAAAAATTGGTCTTTCTTTTCCTCTGCTGCCTCGGCCTGGAATATTTCACATCCGTACTCAAAGCACTATGTAAAGTCCAAAATTGGTTTACGTCTGCAAACTGACCTGGAGTCTTATTTGCAGCATAAAATTGAGAGACAATGGTCTTCAGAGCGTTATAGTTCTCTTGATAGTCGTTACATATTTGAACGCAAGGGTCGGTCTCGTCGCATTTCCGCCGTAGGTGCTTTAGGTAATGTTACGTTATTCATCGCCGACGGTGTAGGTATGCTTAAATATGTTACTTCCTATGCTCTAAAGTGTCAACATGATGGTGTAACTACATACCACAGACAAACTCCTGCTTTGGGCAAAAAATTTGCGTCTGATAATCTTCGTGATGTCTTATATAACAATTCTGAACACGTTGCTAATGCAGGTGTTGTTAAATGTAATCGTATATATGTGCCCATACCTCGTGTGTATTTTCGTTGGTTTGGCGACAAAGCGAAAATGATTGAGCGTTTTTGGTCTCAATTACCACTTCAATTGCAACGTTTTATTATTAAAGAAAACAAGACTGAACTATATCAATGTTTCGATGATTCTTTAGGAATTTCCGACGAATTTCAGTAACGGTCTTACTAATTAGTTTCTGAATTTTGTTATTTTTTCCGAAAAATGTTTGTTTTTTTCGGAAAGTTGCTATATTTGCATGTGTTAATAGTTCAAACAATTCATATACTATGCGTATACTTTTTAAAAATCGTGAACTGGCACTCGCTGCCGCTAAATCTTTTGGTGATTTTTACCAGTCCTCCGCTGATGATAGGTCTAACCTTGATCTCGATTGTTCCTTGCCTGCTAATTTTGCTTGGTCTGGTGAAGTCGATTGTTATCGAAATGACCTTGGCGACATATTTGCGTTTTGGGAACGTTAACATAATCCAAATTGTATAACAATAGCAGGCAAGTGCGTTATATAAGCGAAA
>ERZ808246.40-NODE-40-length-110710-cov-19.490841_pt1 | contig 110710 bp, 84 predicted proteins | sample MGYA00521083_ERZ808246 | MGnify/ENA primary metagenome ERZ808246 (study PRJEB31516, sample SAMN03275577) | gut metagenome | biome: mammalia-associated habitat; material: feces | host: Papio cynocephalus | place: Kenya | collected 2012-07-07 ... | reverse complement strand
TCGGGGAAATCCGCAAAGATTTGATAGGTTGTAGCCATTGATTCAATACTTATTATTAAGTAATGAAGTTACTAAAAATCAATGACATATGCAATAGTTTCGGGAATTTTGCGCGACTTTTTTACATATTGCAACACTAATTTCCGCTGGCGGTTATTATAAGGGTCGAAGATGTCATCACCGCATTACCGTACCCAAAAGGCAGGTGGTATTTTGATGCGGTTGCCCTGACTGGACATCAGCATTTCATTGCTTTTGTCGTAAATCACCATTCGTCTCTTACACTTGGTCGAAGTCACATTCTTCTCTATAATAAGATTGCCATTCTTCAACAAGGAACAAGTGAACTGCGTGTAGTTTTTAAGATGCCCCCTAATATATTTGGTCATAGCATTGATATCTGAAACCTCAACATCATTCGTGACATCACAAGAGAGCACCATAGCGGATTCCAAACAAGACATATCGAACTCACAAAATTCAAGTTGGGCAATATGCTCAAAGCATTCCATTATGGTGACTGAGGATATTAATTGAGGATAGTCCTTTCCCAATACTTTGCCCGAAAATTCTATTATCGCTTCATTCTTGAGATAATCCAATTTAAGACCCAGTTGAAATGGCGAACTTTGATGATACCTCAATTCACATAATTTTCCATTTTCGACTATATGCTGAAATATTTCCTCATTTTTAACTATTACACTATCCACATCAACCCTTAATTTTAGTCTATCAAACTTTACCACTTCCCATTTTTCCAATATTACGCTTTATTTTTCCATTCTTCTTCCTCTTGACAATAACCATATGCCCATCGTATCACTCGAAACCGGACGATGAGGAACACTTCGCCAATACCTTTTCATAGCCTGACTTATGTGTAGCTTATGGCTATCTGTTTTAGGTTTATTTGAAGATGATTGGCTGATTTTCTGCTTTGTCTCATCACTAAGTTCTCTGAACTCTCATTTGTACTTTATCATAATTTCATTCAGGCGTTAGAGTGCCTGCTCCAAATAATAAATAGGCAAGCATAGTAGAAATGTAAAGAATAGTAGAACGATATTTTGCAGGTCACATAGCAAAAATCATCACAAGCAACTGAATGCAGCCTACTGGACTTATCCGTTTGGCTGGATAACAAGGAGGATTACAGGGCAATAAAAAAACCGAGGGGTGAAGCAGAGAGCCTTACGTCTCAGAGTGGCGGCCAGACACAGACATTGCCCTAATAACGTCTGTAATAGCTGCGAACTCTCTCAACCTTGCCGAAACGCACTCGCCTGTAGGCTCGTACCCGGACAAGTCTGATAACCTCCACCTCAATGGCGACTATCACAAGATGTTGGCTTGTTCTCATGTTATATGTAAATTAATCGGGAAAATGAGAGAACAACCGTCCTTGTTGTAGTACCCCTCGGTATGAGCTAAAAATAAAAAAGCAAGCATCCCTTTTAGGGGAAAGATGCTTGCTTTTACTTGTTATCTCCCGAATGCATATAACAATGCAAAGATAAAAAATATTTTCATTTTGACAAAGCTTTTCTTCAATGCTTCAATGCGCTCTATAAACCCTCTTCCTCCAACCACTCCACAAACTCCAGCACCCTCTTGAAATCCTCGGCAAAGGTTCGATAATCTTCCACAATTCCGCACAAGAACTCCCCCTCGGTATGGGACAATAATAAAAAAGCAAGCATCCCTTTTAGGGAAAAGATGCTTGCTTTTACTTTGTTTCCTAACTCGTATGAGAACAATGCAAAGATAACCATCCTTTTCAGATTATCAAGCAGTATCGCGGAACAAGCCCAAAAACATCTCACGAATGTCACGCAGGCAATATGGGAGTTGTTGCATGTCTACGTTTTTTTCAGTAAATTGCCACAGGTTAACACCCAAGCAAGGAAGATACTGGCTAATTAATTGACAAAACAAACGTTACAAGGCATATAATTATTCGTCCCCTTAACTTCGTTCCACAAATATATTTTAACAGATATTCTTAGGCTCATGCAAAAACAAAAGAACATTAAGGTGCAGATGTTACGGGGAATCGCCATTGTTGCCGTCATCCTGATCCATACTCTTCCAGCTAAAGGAGACTGGCAAATTCTCTGCCGTCCACCAATCAATTTCGCCGTGGCTTTATTCATATTTCTTTCTGGATATTTGACGAAATTCGATAATAATGATTGGGGGCTTTTTTGTAGGAAAAGGATCACCAGAGTCATCATTCCCTACATAATTTGGACCGTCATATACACTCTTCCACTCACAGATCCCAAACGCCTGCTATCCTTCCTTGTCTCCACAAAGGCTGCCTCCCAGTTATACTACATCTTTGTCTATATCCAATTTGTTCTTCTGACGCCATTGCTTGGCAAGCTCGCGAAGTCCAGATACAGATGGGCAGGATGGCTGATAGCACCCATTGCTACCATCTCATACAAATACACGGCCATCATCTTAAACATCACCCCTCCTTCATACATATCCACCCTATGGGGAACATCGTGCTTAGGATGGTTCACCTATTACTATTTAGGGCTGCTACTCGGCAACGGAACACTTCATGTCACATCCAATTGGAAACGGATAACCACTCTGTATGCATTGTCGATTATTCTACAGATGGCTGAAGGTTATGTGTGGTATCACGTGTTCGGCGAGAAGAATTGTGGTACGCAAGTGAAACTCTCCTGCATCATAACCAGCACAATTTTCCTGCTCATGTCATATTTCTACATATCAGACGACAAGATTCAACTCAAAAGCAAGGCGTTGCTGACATTAGGCGAGTACTCTTTCGGAATATACCTCTCGCATATTCTTGTCATAAGGTTATTATATCATTTCGCATCCTGGTACCCAAAGCTACCATTCCTTATCAACTCATCAGTCATCATTTTAGCAAGTCTGGCCTTTGTGTATTCGGGCAGATTGATTTGCGGGAAAACCGTCAGCAGATGGATAGGTTTCAAATAGCCCGAAAAACGGCATGGGCGACCATCATGGCCTGAAGTGGATAATTTTCCTTTTCATTTGCCACAGCGGAATAGATTTCGTACCTTTGTTATCCGTTATGAAGTACGGATTCGACAACGAAAAGTATCTGCGGATACAATCAGAACACATCAAGGAACGCATAGCCCAGTTCGGCGACAAGCTCTATCTTGAGCTTGGGGGCAAATTGTTTGACGACTATCACGCGAGCAGGGTTCTGCCCGGATTCCAGCCGGACAGCAAACTGCGTATGCTCCAGCAGCTTAGCGACTGCGCGGAGATCGTCATCGTCATCAGCGCCAACGACATAGAGAAGAACAAGATGCGCGCCGACTACGGCATCACCTACGACATGGACGTGCTGCGTCTGCGCACGGAATTCCAGAACAGGGGCTTTCTCGTGAGCAGTGTGGTGATCACCCATTTCAACGGCCAGTCAAGCGCCAAGGCGTACAAGGCCAAGCTCAAAAAGATGGGCATCAAGGCTTACTACCACTACACGATCGAGGGCTATCCGAACAATGTGGCGCTGATCGATTCCGAGGAAGGGTACGGCAAGAACGACTACGTCCAGACAACCCGCCCGCTCGTCATCGTGACGGCTCCGGGGCCGGGCAGCGGAAAGATGGCCGTCTGCCTGAGCCAGCTCTATCACGAGCACAAGAAAGGAATCGCGGCCGGCTACGCCAAGTTCGAGACTTTCCCGGTCTGGAACCTGCCTCTGAAGCACCCGGTCAACATCGCCTACGAAGCCGCCACGGCGGATCTGAACGATGTGAATATGATCGATCCGTTCCATCTGGAGGCCTACGGCAAGACGGCGATCAACTACAACAGGGACATCGAGATATTCCCGGTGCTGAACGCGCTTTTCGAAGGAATCTACGGCGAGAACCCGTACAAGTCGCCTACCGACATGGGTGTGAATATGGTGGGGTACTGCATCAGCGATGACGATGTCTGCTGCAAAGCCGCCAACGACGAGATCATACGCAGGTACTACTCCGCCCTCGACCAAATGGCTGACGGAGAGGACAATGAGAGCGAGGTCGGAAAAATCGCCCTTCTGCTCAAGCAGGCACGCATAACCACTGAATATCGCCGTGTCACCGTCGCTGCGAAGCAACGTGAGGCCACAGCCGGCAATCCATCCGCAGCGATCGAGCTGTCTGACGGCACGATCATAAGCGCCGAGACATCCGATCTTCTCGGCCCATGCGCAGCCCTTCTTCTGAAGGCGACAAAGCATCTGGCCGGAATCGAAAACGATGTCAAATTGATTCCCGGAAGGCTGATCGAGCCAATCCAGAAGACAAAAGTGACCTATCTCCACGGCAACAATCCACGCCTGCACACGGACGAGGTGCTGATCGCTCTCTCCGTCCTGAGCCCCGATGACGAGAACTGCCGGAAGGCTCTGGACACGCTGCCGCTTCTGAAAGGCTGCCAGGTTCACTCAACGGTTCTGTTGAGCGACATCGACAAGAAAGTCTTCAAGAAACTCGGTGTAGATCTCACCTGCGAGCCGGTGCACGAACAGCACTGAGCCGGTCGGTCGCTTCGACAGACTCAGCGGCCATAATGCCACAGTCGCCGAGCCTGACGAAGCGACGAAGCAATCCACATTGACAGCGTATTTGATATTCTGACAATAATGATTATCTTTAGGCCTTGAAAGCCAGAAGACTATTCTGACTATAGAACCAACATTTATATTGTCATATTCAAAGATGAATTATTGTCCTCATTGCGGAGCGCCGGTGCAGCCGGACTCTTCATTTTGCCCAAATTGCGGGAAGCCTCTCCAACCACAGCCGGAAAACAGTCAGGCTTACAACGACTACCAAACAGTCAAGGAGAAGGAGGACCGTTGGCTGATCACGCTCGTCCTCTGCATTGTTCTCGGAAGTTTTGGCGTTCACAGATTCTACACTGGCAACACGATAACCGGCATCATCATGCTCCTGACCCTCGGAGGCTGCGGGATCTGGACTCTGATCGACATTATCATGATTGCCTGCAACACCTACGTTGACGGCAACGGCCAACATCTGAAGTAAACCATTTGTATACTCACAAACAATGATTCTGGGCGTGATCGGACCTTGGCAGGTCATAATCATCCTTTCAGTCATCGCTGTCATCGTTATAATCGGCCGGCTGTCCGGAAGGCCGAAACAAGTATCACATTACGAAATCAATTACATCTTTATGAAATATTGTCCTAAATGCGGAAGTCCTGTTTCAGACGAAGCATCTTTCTGCCCGAAATGCGAAACAAACATCCCTAACGCAGCCACCCAGACTCCCTTGGCTCAGAATTACCAACAGACAATGCCACCTTGTCCTCCGACCTATCTGGCTCTGTCCATCATCGTGACCGTGCTCTGCTGCCTTCCTTTCGGAATCGTCGGCATCATCAAATCCAGCAATGTCTCCAAGGAATATGCCGTCGGAAACTACGCCGCCGCACAGGAGGCCAGCAGGCAGGCGAGGACGTGGAGCATCGTCGGAATATGCTGCGGCCTGTTCTGGGTGATCATCTACATCATCCTGATGGTCTGCGGAGTAATGGCCGGACTCGCTGACATTTAGAAACTGTTTTGAATTGTTAGCTTGAAGATTTTCACCTCAAAGAACATTTCAAACAAATCAAGACAGTTTCTTGGGATCCGCTTTGACCCTTAGGGCGGATTCCTGATGCGAGCGCCTCTTGGATTCTGTCGCTGTTTATTGATCCATGTTTCAACAAACAGCAATATTAGTGTCTAATCACCTTGATTCATCTCATCAGGCAGATGAACAAAGATTCATGTAAGAAACCAATCCTTTACACTCTGCTTGCGGCAGCGTGTGTGGGATTGGTACTTGTGTATTCACGTTTCAGCCCCGAAAGCAACGCTTGGTTTCCGAAATGCATATTCCTTCAGCTCACAGGCCTTAAGTGTCCGGGCTGCGGCAGTCAGCGGGTAGTACACAACCTGCTGAACTTAAATATTCATAAAGCATTCGAAGCCAACGCCTTCCTTGTGCTGTCCCTCCCCTACATCATCGTCCTCCTGGTCTCCATTCCACTAAAGTTCAGATTTCCAAAGCTCTACAACGCCCTCAACAGCGTCCCCGTCATCATCTCAATCGGCTTCCTCGTCATCGCCTGGTGGATCATCCGCAACATCTTCGGATGGTGACAATCCCGTTTCCGACCATGCTGCGCATTACGCCTCCACAGTCTCTGTACCCACCGGCAAAAAATTCACACCCTCTCAAGCAACATTTTCAGCCATTATCATCGCCCACGGATTCCATTCCCACAAAGGTGTGTCATCAACTTCTGCCTAACCTTTTCATATCTCCTCACACCTGAAAACTCATTTAATTGGTAAACAGCCACTTGCCTCTCCAGGTGTGAATGTTTTAGCACACTTGGAAGTCCGTGACCATATTGCAGCGCGTTCCGCGGGCTTTGCCCTCCCCCAAGTGTGAGATATTCCGCACACATAGAAACTCATTTAATTGGCAAGCAGCCACTTGCAACCCCAGGCGTGAATGTTTTAGCACACGTGGAAATCCACGACTTTATTGCAGCGCATCTACTATGGCCTGGAAATGATTGTGCTGAAGGGGAATCAGATCTATCTGGCCGTTTACTTCAAGGCCTGACGACTTCTGAATATATTTCCGAATATTCAGGAAAATTCCTAAATTCGTGAGTCATTGGTATTGGTGGGAATAATGATGCCGACCAACAATGATGAGGCGATTTATTAAAAATCACAAATGTAATTGGCTCGAATGAAAAAGATATTTCTGATCGCATTGGCTGCGGCGATGCTGCCGGGACTGATGAACGGAATCAACGCTGACTCGTTTTTCGACGGAAAGCTTTTGGACAAGACCTTGAGGATCGACTATATATTCAGTGGATCGGACAAGGATTGTGACATCGCTGTCGCTGAGTTGCTTAGCCTCGACGGATGGTACGGAAGACGCACGAATCTGAAGGAGGTGCCGCTGCGAGGCAACGGGCAGCTCACGATGACGGACAAGGCCACGGGAGACACGCTCTACAGGATGTCGTTCTGTACGCTGTTCCAGGAATGGCAGGCGACAGAGGAGGCGACAAGAGTCCGCAGGAGTTTCGAGAACGTGTTCCTTGTGCCAATGCCGGCAGCTCCGGTGGAGATCACCGTGCAACTCTATGATTTCCACGAGAATGTGGCGGCAAGTCTCAGGCATTCTGTTGATCCTAAAGACATTCTGATCAGACCCGTGGACGGAAAACCGCAAACGAGAACGCTGTTGGACAGCGGTGACTCCAAGGAGAAAATCGACATCGCAATTCTCGCCGAAGGCTACACCGAGGGCGAGATAGACATATTCTTCAAGGATGCCGAAAGCACCGTGGAGAATCTTCTGAGGCACGAGCCGTTCAAATCAATGAGCGACAGGTTCAACATCGTCGCTGTGGCCTCACCGTCGCAGGACAGCGGAGTAAGTGTGCCGCGCGAGAGCCTTTGGAAAAAGACGGCCGTGGACTCGCACTTCGACACGTTCTATTCCGACCGCTACCTCACGACCCTACACCTGTTCAAGATGCACGACGCACTCGCCGGAATCCCTTACGAACACATCATAATCCTCGCCAACACCGACACTTACGGTGGCGGCGGCATCTACAATTCCTACACCCTCACGACCGCCCACCACAAACTCTTCGGCCCGGTGGTGGTCCACGAGTTCGGCCACAGCTTCGGCGGTCTGACAGATGAATATGCCTACGACGACCAGTACGTTGAATATTACTACCCGGACATCGAGCCTTGGGAGCAGAACATCACCACAAAGGCCAACTTCGAGAGCAAGTGGAAGGATCTTTACGACCAAGGAGTCGTAGGGCTTGTCGAAGGCGGAGGCTACCAGACAAAAGGTGTCTGGAGACCTTGCGAGGATTGCCGGATGAGAACCAACACCGCCAAAGCTTTCTGCCCGGTCTGCCAAAGAGCCCTCGAACGCATCATCCGATTCTACACGGAGGAGTGACTTTTCCGGTCACTTCGGCTAGCTCAGTGACCGGAGAAACATAGCAACCTCGCTTCTGTTCAGGCTGGCCTGACATTTTCAAGAATTTCAGTAAAGAGGTTTCCGACGGGCTTGACTAGAACCTGAAGGTCACGCCGATGCCGCCGACGATGCTGGTGCGGTAGAAATCGTCCTGGCCGGGGATCTGGAGATTCTTGATGTCGAGTTTCTCGGCAAGGCCAGGAACTGAAGGGGCAAGCTGGCCGAGGACAGGGGCAAGTTTTGAGGCGATCAACGCGCCGTTTCCGCCGTAGTCGGCCTGCTCCTTGGTGAAGTGCATGAAGAAAGTCTTGTATATTCCTAAATCAATGGCGATTTTCGGGGTGGCGTTGATTCTGGCGCCGAGACCGCCGGAGATCGAGCTGGTGGTGTAGCTCAGGTCTGAGATGTACTTCGCGTCGTTGCCGAAACCGAAGGTGCTGCTGTTTGCGCCTATGCTGAGGGTCACCACCTTGCTCAAATCATACTCAAGGCCACCGAGGATCTCGAAAGAGTTGTGTTTAAGATAATTCTGCTTGTCGTTCAGATCCGTCTCGCTGTTGTACTGCTTTGACTGCTTGTCGAAATAGTAGTTGGCACCGAGAGAGATGCGGAAGTTCGGCTTGATGGAATATTCAGCGCCGAGATTGATGTTGCCCGGGATGTCAGCGGCGACCTCCTTGCCGTCGTCGAACTGGGATATTCCCGTGGTGTTAGCTTTCGTGTCGTTCTTCAGGCGGACCTTCGTGTTGAATTCATAGCGCCCTGAGAAATTGAACTTACCAGTCTTGTAGTCCACCGAAAGGACAGGGGTCCAGGCGATGTCCTTCTGATGCGCGTCAAGATTTTTGTCGCTGACAAGGCCGCCTACCATTCCGACAGCGGCCTCGGTCGGGATAAGACCTCTGGAGATCGCCGAGACAGCAGCTCCGAGCACATTGGCGGCTGGAAGCATCTGGCCAGCGTACTGCAACTGGATATTCCTAAGGCTTCCAACGTAATAATTTGAGATGTAGTTCAGACGCACGCCGGCGGAAACGCTCCAATGTGAGTCTATCTTGTAGCCGATGTTCAGCTGGCCGGCGAAGTTGTACTGTTCCCCGGTAAGGTTGATGTCCGCGTCATAGCCGGTAACCATACGGGTTCCTGCCAGATTGTTGATCAAAGCCGGAATCATCGCGACCGGTGCCTCGAACGAGCCGAGTCCTTGGTCATACTTAGCCTTTCCGCCTCCCGAAACGACTCCGAAATGGAATGATGCGAACAGGTTGTCGTGCTTGAAGGCCAGACTCAAGTGAGGTAACGCAGGGACGAAAGACTTGCCCGTGTACTTCTTGTAGCCTCTCCCCTCATTGTCCACACCGTACTTCAACGGTTCGTATGTGGATGTCGTGTACCTTCTCTGCAAGGCCGACTGGACATCAAACGCAAGATGCCATCCGTTGTCCATGAAGCCGATTCCGGCAGGGTTGAAATATGCCCCCTGAACCCCTATCACAGCGTTCTGGGCAGGATTTCTCAAGAACGCCACATTCTGATTCGTGTTCGTCACATAGCCGCCAGCCTTGGCGGTGAAAGCAGCGGCGCTAATGACCACCAAAAATACAATCATTCTTTTCATTTAGTCGAATTTTATTGTAATTATCGGAACAAATGTAAATCTATTCCCCAAATTAACAAACAAATTCGACCTAAAGGAAATTTATAAATTGATTTATCGACTTATTCGACACTAACACCGTGGCAATGCACCTGTAAAGCTTTCTAGAACTTGAAAGTCACGCCGATGCCACCGACGATGCTGGTGCGGAGAAGTCATTATAGCCGAAGAAGCCAGCGACAATCTGGTTCAAACCGAAATCAATCATGAAAAAATTCAAACCATACAAGCATTGAAAAAAAAATAACTATCTTTAGCGAAAGAATTAAATTCTACCTCTTAATGAGAATCAAGTACATCACACTGACAGCATTCATCATGATGTCAATGGCTGCGACAAATGAGTCAATAGCGGCAGGTACATCTAACCCACCAATCGTTATTCAAAATGCCGGCACATCACCTTATAATTATTCAAGAAATGAAGTCAAAGCGGAAATAAAGATAATGATCGCAGAAATTCTTGATATCGAGGAAGGTTATATTCAAGACGATATGCTTTTAATTAAAGATCTCGGTCTTGATTCATTAGACATGCTGCAATTGATTTGGAATTGCGAAGAGTTCTATGAGATAAGTTTTAATGAGGCAGACGCATTGTACTACTCCAGTCAATATACTGTAGACAGCTTTACAGACATCCTCAATCATTTTTGCCAGAGCGATGGGAATTATAAAGGATAACAATAAGGCTTATATTGCCGCGCTGATTCTGACATTGTTTACATTCCTGCCGGCCGGGAGAGCATATTCACAGAATGGTGTTGAATATGTTGTTTCGGGAGTGGTGAAGGTCGAGGGCAGAGACAGCACCTTGGCGGAGGCGACGATCCAGATCAGAGACGCATTCAGGAAAGAGGTTGCCAGAGTCGTTTCAAGTAATGACGGAACCTTTTCGGCAAAGTTGGCTTCGGGGGAATATTCATTGATGGTTCTTAAAAAGGGGTTCTTCCTCCGTCGGGTCAAGATTGAGGTGACCGGGAAAGATCTGTCGGTCGGAGAGGTCACATTACGGCCTAACGATGAGAAAGAGAGTCAACGCGCGACATCACAAGCGGCAAAAGGTGACGCACCCAGAATCGTCATAGGAGGAAGCAGTGGCAAATCATTGACTGCAAAGAATCCGGAAAGCGGGAAACGACATGTAAAAGGAAGAATTCTTGAGGAGGGACGGAAAAAGGAAACGCCTCTCGCCTTGTGTAAGATCCATGTGACACATGTTACCGGAGAAAAGGCAGCCAGAACGATCACATTGGAAGACGGAATATTCAATTTCGATGTCAATGACGGAGCTTACAAGGTTCTTGTCGAGAACACAGGTCACAAATCCAAAGTTTTGGATCTGAACGTCATCGGAAAGGACGTGGATTTAGGGAATATATATCTGGAAATCGGAGAGGAGATCGCATCAGCAGGGATTGAATCCAAGTCTCTGATAAACCGCAAAGGGACCAGAATCACCTATGACGTGTCAAAAGATCCGGACGCGTCAAAGATCAACATGACCGAGATGATCTCCCGCATTCCTGAGCTGCGGATGGCAGCCTCCAACGGCAAACTTAAATTCGAGAACGAGAACATCTCGAAGATCCTGATCGACAATGCGGAAAGCGGCCTTATCAACGAACGCAGGCAATACCCGATGGAGTTCATCAAGGCCGACCACATGAGACAAGTGGAAGTGGTGCTTCCCGGAGACATCGAGTACAACAACGACAAACCAATCCTACTCATCTCTCTGTCCAAGGCTCTCCCATACGGATTCGCCTCAAACATTGAGATGACCTCAACCACGAAAAACAGGCATAACCCGTCCGCCGACATGGTGATCAACACTCCTCTGATCGGCATCGGGCTCGGCTATGACTACTCATACGACAGAGCCCCGGCGCTCAAGGACGAAAGTGTCAGGGAAATGACCGACCCGGCCGGTCAGATCGGCAGGATAGAAAGCAGCAAATCCCATTGGAACAAATCTCGCACCCACAACATCAAGTCGAACTGCTTCAGAACTTTCGCGAATGAAAGCATCCGGTTCAACGCCTCACTGAACACCTCATACAGCGACGCCAAATCCTTCAGCGAATCCAGAACCACTACTTACGACATGGCTGGCACAATGAAAGACAAAGACCTGACATCCGCTGTCGGCTCATCCAAGTCTCCATTCAGATTTAACGGAGCCTTGCGTCTGACCGGGTATTTCGGAGTCCCGACTGGAATCAGGGACAGAAAAAAGAATCAATGGGGCGTTGAATATGCTTACAAAGATTCATGGATGGAATCAGACGAGACTTATGAGAGATATTCATTGCTTTCATCTTCCGGAATGAAGGAGCATCGGGCGAAAGCATCGCTCGAATTGAGGGACGTGCTGACAAGCCACCTCATCACATCATCGTTCAAGATGGACGGAGGCTACTACAACAGGTTCTATAAAAACAATTCCTCTTCCACAATGAATATCGAGGGTCTGGACTATCACCAGCAAGTCTGCTTTGCCAATGTGACAGCCTTAGGAGATGCCTTCAACAAAAAGCTGGGCTACATGATGTCACTCAACAGCGAGTACCTATCAAACTCCGGTGATTTTCTCAACGGCTCAACCACTTCTCCGCTTGATTACAGCACTTTCAATCTGAACCCCACATTTGGTCTCAATTGGCGTATAAAACGAAGCAGTTTAGGATTAACTTACGCCACCAAGGTGAAAAGGCCTGGCATCAATCAGCTCAATCCCTACGAGGATCGGACCAATCCCTACAACATACGGACAGGTAATCCGAACCTAAAAGGAGAGAGAACTGACATGTACTCTCTTAACTACATGCTGAATCCGACCTTGAAATGGATGCGCGGTTTGTCTGTCTCCACCTCGTACTCAAACACAACTGACATGATCTCCAGGATAGTGACCACGAATGAAAGCGGGGTAGCCACCAGCACTTTCTGCAACATTGGAAGTTCGGAGAGTTTCGGAATAAGGGCCATGAGCAATTTGACACCTTGCAAAAATGTGAACATAAACATCATCGCATCATACCAGAAAACAACCACCACTCTGCCTTCAGGCCGGAAGAACACTTTCAACTCTCCCTCGGTCCTAACTTCTGTCAATTGGAATCCGAAATGGTTTGAACTGCACGGAACCATTCAGATCATACCTTCGCTGGCATCCGTCCAGACCTCCAGACTCATCTTGGAGCCAAGAGGAGAAATCCTTATCTCAAGGTATTTCAAACGTCCACACATAGGAGTCTCAATCTCAGCCTCAGACGTTCTCCACAAAGGAGGATTGAAAAGAAGCATGATCCGTTACGACAACTTTGTGCAGCACAACTACACGGAAAGGCTCGGCAGAAGCTACTCGTTCCGCATGTACTGGAGATTCGGGAAGTTCCGCCAAACACAATCTGTCGATGTCAAGGCATACGACATGCAGTAATCTTTTTGGCGAAAGCCATGGAACACAGAGCAATCTAAAAATCAATGAATATGCTAAAGCGGAGAATCGAAGCGTCAGCGGACGGGCTCCAGATAGCGATGCTGGTCAGCGAGCCTGTGGGCGAACCTAAAGGAATCGTGCAGATTGTGCACGGAATGTGTGAGCACAAGGAGAGATATATTCCTTTCATGGAATATCTTTCCTCCCATGGGTACATCTGCGCCATACACGACCACCGGGGGCATGGCGAGACGGTCCTGAACGAAGGGGATCTCGGTTATATGTACAAAGGAGGCTGGAAGGCTCTTGTGGAGGACATAAGACTCGTGCAGAATGAGATCAAGGCCTCGTACCAGGCGCTGCCGTACACTTTGTTCGGGCACAGTATGGGATCGATGGCAGTGCGTTCGTTCACAAAACGTTACGATGACAGCATCGACACACTATTTGTCTGCGGTTGCCCGAGCTACAATCCAGCCGGAGGAGCGGGACGGTTTCTTGCAAGTCTGATAGGAATGGTCAAAGGGGAACACTACCGCTCCCCTCTCCTTCAAAAGCTGTCATTCGGCTCATTCAACAAGCCGTTCGAGTTCGAGGGTTACCCTACAGCATGGGTCTGCTCGGACAAAGACACCCTGAAAGCTTATCACAACGACCCTTACTGCACTTTCACGTTCACAGTCAACGGTTTCAAGAATCTTTTGGATCTGATGCAGGACTGTTACAGCCCCAAAGGTTGGAATATGTCAAATCCCGAACTACCGGTTCACTTCATCTCCGGAGCCGAGGACCCATGCCGGATTTCCGACAAGGCAATCGGCAAGGCGGCGGATCTGATGAAGCAAGTAGGCTACAGCCACACCGACCTTCATCTCTATCCAGGAATGCGCCACGAAATCCTCAATGAGACAAACAGAATCAAAGTCTGGGAGGATGTCCTCGCCAGACTGGCATAAAAAAGAGTCTATTCAGAGTCCGGGTATTCCTAATAAACCTTGACCTTGAGTTTTGAATATGCCCTCTCAGCCTTCTGAAGCGCCTTCTCAACGGTCCCATCTGTGGCAAGGATGACACCTACCCGGCGATGCCCTCTGATCTCCGGCTTTCCGAAGAACCGAACCTGAACGCCCGGCTCCTCAAGAACCTTGTCAACGTCCTGGAACTCATATTCAGTGGTGTTTCCTTCGACAACGATCGCCTTCGAGGCCGACGGCCCGTAGAAACGGACTTCCGGGATAGGCAGTCCCAGAACAGCGCGTGCGTGAAGGGCGAACTCCGACATATCCTGCGAGATCATCGTCACCATTCCGGTGTCGTGCGGCCTCGGAGACACTTCACTGAATATCACATCCTCTCCCTTGACGAAGAGCTCAACTCCGAATATTCCGTAGCCCCCCAGAGCCGCGGTGATTTTCCCCGCTATCTCCTGAGCCTTCTTCTCAGCTGCAGCGCTCATGCCCTGAGGCTGCCATGACTCACGATAATCCCCATCAACCTGATGATGGCCCACAGGCTTGAGGAAAGTCGTTCCGGCACAATGGCGTACAGTCAGAAGAGTGATCTCATAGTCAAAGTCCACGAAACCCTCAACGATGACCTTTCCACCTCCGGCACGCCCGCCCTCCTGGGAGATCTTCCACGCCTGAGCGACTTGAGACTCGTCCCGCACCACACTCTGGCCATGGCCAGAAGAACTCATCACCGGCTTTACCACACACGGAAAGCCGATCCGAGCCACAGCGGCCTTGAACTCATCCTCCGTCTGGGCGAACTCGTATCTTGAGGTTGGAATGCCAAGCTCCTCGGCAGCCAGACGTCTGATTCCCTCCCTGTTCATTGTCAAGTAAGTGGCATTGGCGGTCGGAATTACCTTATAGCCCTTCTTTTCAAGTTCAACGAGCTTCGGAGTCGCGATAGCCTCGACCTCAGGGATGATCAAGTCAGGTTTTTCTTCCTCAATCATTGAAGCAAGTGCCTCTCCGTCAAGCATCGACAGAACATGAGACGACTGAGCAACCTGCATCGCCGGAGCGTTCGGATATTTATCCACAGCCACAACATGCACACCGTAGCGCTCAAGTTCAATAGCGATTTCTTTTCCAAGTTCTCCAGATCCGCAGAGAACGACCTTTTTCCCGACAGGAGTGAAAGGGTTACCGATGTTTGCCATACCGAATAATTGTGTTTGAATCTTCAAATTTACGAATATTCAGCCACAGGGACAAGGTTTTTAAGATCTGCTGGCATAAGCTATGTATCGTCCGATGACAGTATGGCATTATCGCCACTCGTAATTAAGATTCAGAGAAAAGGCTGCTGATGTTCAAGAACAAAGACATTCCCGAACGTCTCAACCTGATATTTAGAAGCTGTTTTGATTTATTTGAAATGTTCTTTGAGGTGAAAAAATCTTCATTTTCTTCCCGCTTCTTCAGTCAGATAGCACCGCTATCCTCCTTGGAAGAAGCGGTCAAAACTGAAGTTTTTCACTCTCAACCCAGCGACCGAACCGAGTGCAATCGAACTTGTTCGGATTGCTGAGGTGAGTAGCAGGGAAAGAGCTTGCTCTTAACCTTCAAACAAACAAATCAAAACAGCTTCCTAACCTCTTCCAGAATCTGAGATGAGGTCGTGCAGATTGCGGTTGAAGTCGGAGCGGGACAGGAGATCCTCAAGGGTGATGTGCATTCTCCAGCGCCAATAGTGACGGGAAATGGCCGGGATGTTGATGCGCTCGTCCTCCGGCTTGCCTTGATAACGGACCTCTCCGTCAATGGACATCCAGTCCTGAAGCGGCAGGACACACAGCATCGAAGGAGAGTTCAAGTGCTGGTTCACAATCCGTTCGCAGATCCACGGCTCGCAGAAGTACGGAGCCTGCCCCTCGCAATGCAGGATCTCATGGTAGAACCTTTCGGACATAGCACGGTCTTCCTCCCACCAACCACGCAAGGTGGAGGTGTCATGGGTTCCGGTAGCGCAGACCGAAAGATAAGGATAGGTCCACGGCTCGTCAAACGTCTTCTCGGGAGACTTCGGCATTCTCTGAATCTCCAGCGACAGGATGTGCAGATCCTTCATCACTTCAGGGACACAGGCCGGAATCATGCCGAGATCCTCTCCACACGCCAGCATTCCGGTGGAATCCAGAAGAGCCGGCAACTTCTTCATGGCGCACTCCTTCCAGAAGCCATTGTGGCGATGGTAGAAGAAATCATTGTAGAGATCGTTGTAGGCGTTCTTGAAGTAATCGTTCAAAGCCTTGAAATCCTCCGTGTTCTGGGCGGCGATACGTGGATGATACCATCCGTCACGATGAGGATCCGGCACAAACAACTGAGAGTTAGGGTCAAATCCTCTGCCTCTCAGTTCGTCGGCCGAGTAAGGAAGCGCAGGATTGAAATGACCCAGCAAGCCCGACTTCACCCCGACCGGTATCTCCCAAATGCGGAAGAATCCAAGAATATGATCGATCCTGAACGTGTCGAAATATTCACTCATCTTCTTCAGACGAGCCTTCCACCAAGCGTAGCCGTCCTTGGCCATCTCCTCCCAATTGTAGGTCGGGAAGCCCCAGTTCTGGCCATCCGCGGAGAAAGCGTCAGGCGGTGCTCCTGCTTGGGAGTCAAGGTTGAACAAATGCGGGAATTGCCAGGCATCGACGCTCGTGCGACTGATTCCGATCGGAAGGTCACCCTTGATCGCCACGCCCTTCGAGTGGGCATATTCAACAGCATCTTTCAGCTGCGCGTCGAGGCAGAACTGGACGAAGCAATAGAAGCCCGTCTCGCTCTTGTGCCTGCGGCAGAATGACTTAACCTTGGTCTCTGAATATTCAGACAGAGATTTCCATTTTCCGAACTCGGGGGTTCCGTTGATGTCACGCAGCACACAGAAAGCGGCGTAAGGGATGAGCCAATCCTTGTTAGCGGAATAGAATTGTTTGTAACTTTCCCCCGACATCACTTCCTGGCCAACTTTCTCAAAAGCCTCTTTCAGAAGGCAGATCTTCTCATTATTAACTCTCTCGTAGTCAACGGTCGGGAGTGCATTGAGTTCTTTCTGGAGAGCCTTGTACTTCTTGTCGGCCTTGACCCCGGCATCAGGAAGATGGATGAACTGTGGGTGCAAGGCGAAAGTCGAGTTGGCGTTGTAAGGGTAGGAATCCGTCCAGGTGCCTGTCATCGTGGTGTCGTTGATCGGCAGGAGCTGGATGATGCTCTGTCCTGTCTTGGCGGCCCAGTCCACCAGTTTTTTTAGGTCTTTGAACTCGCCTACGCCAAAGCTGGTCTCGCTGCGGAGTGAGAAGACCGGGATCGCCGTGCCTGCTCCGCGCCAAGGTTTGGTCTCGAACTCCGGGACGACATCCCTGATCTCCAGCAGGCTGCCCTTGGCCGGAACCTCCGCAAAGAAATGGTTGGGACCAGACTCCCAGACTTTAGGTGCCCCGGTTTTGGCATCCAGAACAACGAACTTATATTCAAATGGTTCCTTCACATTGACGGTTACGTGCCAAAGCGGAGCGATAACAGGAGCCAACGGTACGAACTTTTTCCAATCGTCGAACATTTTGCCACCGCCGGTGATGGCCAGTACCTCTTCCTTGCGGATCCGGGCGCCCGGAACGGTAAAGGTCACGTTGCCGGTGCGCTTGGACGAAGCCGGTTTTCTTTTGAATATCACGTCGGTGAATGCCTTGGTCCAGAACGGTGAGTCTTCCGGACGATCCTGCCAACGGTCACGGATCTCAAGGGACTCGGTCGCTGAGCCTGCCGAAGCGACAGTCCCTTCGGCAGGCTCAGGGACCGACGTTTCCACGGTTGGTGAGCCCTGCCGAACCACAGGGACTGTATGCCTTCCCCACTCACGCCGCACACACTGCCCGTCACGGCAAAGTTCAAAGGAATACTCAAGGGCATCCGTCGTGTCCGGAACTTCCAAAGAAGCCTCCCAGCGCCCTCCGACGACATATTCCATAACTATTGATTGACCATCGGAGAGATTCAGAAAAAGGTCCTCCCCAGGCGAAGTGAAATATTCAAGGGTAATTTTAAGTCGCATATTGTCTTCATCGGCGGAATTTGTCCGCTCGTAATCTGCAATATTAGCGAAAATATCTGAATTTAGTAACATGAAAAAAATAAGTTGCTTCAGATTAAGAGAATATTTTCGAGGATAGACCTATTTTCGAAGAAGGAGTGTGCCGGTGGCACATGACTGATGAGAAAAGAGATATAGACCGAAAAGATTCCTTAAGGTGATGCAGGTTATTTTTTGAAGGTTACTTAAATACGGTTTTGAGAATAAAGCAGACCGGAAATTTGTGATTGGCGATTTTATGGATTAATTTTGAGGGATAATATTCAGAGACAATGGACAAGAAGGAACTTGAGATAATGGCTCCGGCGGGCAATTTCGAATGCCTGCACGCAGCGATACAGGGTAGAGCGGACTCCGTCTATTTCGGGGTGGGAAACCTCAACATGCGCTCGCACTCGGCGAACAACTTCACGTCGGATGACCTGCCGAAGATTGTGGAGATCTGCCGGGAATATGGAGTGAAGACCTACATGACTCTGAATATTGTCCTTTACGGAGAGGATCTCGCTCCTATGCGGGAGGCCCTGGAGGCGGCCAAGGCGGCGGGGGTGAACGCAATCATCGCCTCGGACATGGCGGCGATAACATACTGTCGTCAAATCGGGCTGGAAGTGCACATCTCCACGCAGCTCAACGTGTCGAATGTCGAGGCTCTGCGGTTCTACTCTCAGTTCGCGGACGTGATCGTGCTGGCAAGGGAACTGAACCTGCGTCAGGTCAAGGATATTCATGAAGCCATCGTGCGGGAAGAGATCAAGGGGCCGTCCGGGAATCTGGTGCGGATCGAGATGTTCGCCCACGGTGCCCTCTGCATGGCGGTTTCCGGAAAGTGCTACCTCAGCCTCCAGACCTACGGGGCGTCAGCGAACCGGGGGGCATGCTACCAGCTTTGCCGCCGGGGGTACGAGGTCACTGATCTTGAGACGGGCACGAAACTGAACATTGACAACAAGTACATCATGTCACCCAAGGATCTGTGTACCATCGAGTTCATGGACAAGATCATCGACGCCGGAGTGAAGGTCTTCAAGATCGAGGGGCGGGCAAGGAGCGCTGAATATGTCAAAAAGACAGCGGAGTGCTACCGACGTGCGGCGGACGCCGTCTGTGAGGGACGCTACACGCCGGAGTTGGCGGCAGCACTGAAAGAAGAACTGTCCGAAGTCTTTAACAGAGGTTTTTGGGACGGTTACTATCAAGGGGCGAGACTCGGGGAATGGAGCGATGTCTATGGCAGCCACGCCACCCGCAAGAAAATCTACTGCGGAAAGATCACGAACTGGTTCGACAGGATCTCTGTGGCCGAGGTCCTGGTGGAGTCCGAGGCTTTGCGCAAAGGCGATGACATCCTGATCATCGGTGAGACCACCGGAGTCATCGAACATAATGTCAGCGAGATCCGTGTTGACCTAAAGCCGACCGAGAAGGCAGCGAAAGGTGCCCTTTGCTCCATTCCGGTAATATTCCCGGACGACATCCGCACACCAGGCGGCAAGAAGATCCGCCGGGGCGACAAGGTTTACATCTGGCGAGAAATCTGAATTCCGTGCCGCACGGTCGCTTCGATATGCTCAGCGACCGATCAATGTTGTTTCTCCGGCTGATGGGTGAAGTGGCGGGGGCCTTCGACGGAGCGCCAGTAGTCGGAATCGAAATCGGGGTAAATGAACGGGCCTTCGTGGTCGATCACGAAGCTCAGGTATGTGATCTTGTAGCCTTGGGCCGAAAACATCTTTTCGTAGAAGGTCTGTACCTCGAACAAGGCCTCGACCGCTGACTCTCCGGCGACAGAGCGCAAGGCGCAATCCGAGAGATCAGTCCGGCCGGTTCCGTAAAGGTCGTTGGTACTTGCCAGAATCGTCAGGCCGTTCTGCTCGGCCACCGCGCGGGAATATTCATAAAGAAAGCGGCTGTCCGTCTTGAGGTGGACTATCCCACCCTTTTTCAGGAACTTGCGGTAGCGCTCCAGAAACAGCGGACTCGTCAGGCGGCAGTTCTCGCTTTTCATCTGGGGGTCTGAGAAGGTCAGCCATATCTCAGAAACCTCCTCCGGAGCGAAGAATGCATCGATGAACTCAATTCTGGTGCGAAGGAACGCAACGTTCGGAAGATTGTTCTCCGTGGCGAACTTCGCACCCTTCCAAAGGCGCGCCCCCTTGATGTCAACCCCTATGTAGTTGAGCGACGGCTCCCTGCGGGAAAGATCAATGGTGTACTCCCCCTTTCCGCAACCGAGCTCAAGCACTATAGGCTGCTCGGCAGCAAACATCCTCTCGTTCCAATGCCCCCTGATCGGGTGATCCTTGAGTTTCAGACTGTTACCCGCCTCAGACTTGTCAAGCACCGTAGCCGCCTCCGGCTGAAGAAGACAGGAGAAAGTCTCGTTCTCCGCGAATTTTCTAAGTTTATCGTGTCCCATTTTCCTTTCTTGTGAAGATCACACCCAGACCCCGGATTGACTCGGAATCGTTCAACACCCTGGCCTTCAGCCGCCACAGGCCACGCTCCGGCAAATCCAAGTATTCCTTGTAGGCTGACAGATAGTCCTTGTTATAGTACGATGAATCCACAGGACGCTCGACACGGATGAAGGTCGTGTCGGAAATGATCACTGAATCCGATGGTGAGATCCAACGCAGGTCCAGAGAGACACTGTCCGACGGAAACTCTCCGAAAGCCGGGCGCTCCAACCTTGTGTAGAAATCCAATCCGTAAGCTACAGTCGAATCCGACAGATCAAGATTGAATATGTAAGTGTCACCATATTCAGCATCCTCTCTGATGACAAACGGCTCGTAGGAAACAGGCCGTGAGCATGAAGCCACAGCCAGCGACAGAACGAGCGCCGGGATAAGGCTACGCATCGGCCTTTGGTTTCGGCTCAGGTTTCATGTCCGCACGTGGGGCGCCTCCACGTTGGTTGTCTCCACGTGGTCCATCTCCGCGCTGACGCTGAGGACGGCCGTTACTATTTCCGCGCGGGCCACGGTTCCTGAAATTAGAGCCTTCCGGCCTTGAGGCGGCCGGGGCGCCGTCAGATCCCGGCTTAGCCTGAGCCTCGGCCGAAGCGGTTCCAGATGCGGCACCAGCGTTAGGCTTCGCCTTGTTCTTGCCACGGTTCTTGTTCTTGCTCTTCTTCGGTTTGTCGAAGCGTGTGATGCTGTCGTCACCTACCGCTGAGACGAACTGAGGGCCGGTCGGTTCCGGTTCCGTCCTCAAGGACTCAGGCTTCTGGCCGTTGCGGTTCATCATGATGATCTGCGCCACCTTCGAAGCGGCCACTGGGTAGAGGTTGGAAAGAGAACCCTTCTCGTAGGTGAAGTACATTATCTCCTGCAGGATGTCCGTCTTGGCCAGATAGGCAAGGCCATCCTCAAACTCAAGCGGCTCGGAGACCTTCGGGATGCGGGACTGGGCATCCAGATAGTTCGCCACCTCGTAGTTCAGGCAGCATTTCAGCTTACCACACTGTCCAGCCAGCTTCTGCGGATTCAAGGACAGATCCTGAGTGCGGGCGGCGGAAGTGGATATGGACTGGAAATTGGTTATGAAGTTGGCACAGCACAACTCACGTCCGCAGACTCCGAGGCCACCGATCAGACCAGCCTCCTGGCGGGCACCGATCTGCTTCATCTCGATCCTGATCCGGAACTCCTCAGCGTAGACCTTGATCAGCTGGCGGAAATCCACACGACCATCGGCGATGTAGTAGAAAATCGCCTTGGTGCCATCCCCCTGGAACTCAACGTCTCCGATCTTCATGTCAAGTCCGAGTTCGGCGGCGATCCTGCGCGCCTGGATCATAGTGTCCTGCTCACGGGCTATGGCCTCCTGCCACTTGGCGATGTCGAAAGGCTTTGCCTTGCGGTAAATCTTCTTCAACGGAGTCGTCTCGGGATCGATGCCCTTGCACTTCATCTGACGTCCGACAATCGGACCCTCGAGCGTGACGATTCCTAGGTCATGACCGTTCGTGGCCTCCACGATGACAAGATCGCCGGTCTTTACCCCCTGGCCGGACGCATTCACATAAATTCCCTTCCGGGTGTTCTTGAAGCGCACCTCGAAAAGATCCTTGTACTGTTCCTGCCGGATGCCGTGAAGCCAATCGTAGTCCTTCAGCTTACAGCAGCCTTGACGGTAATTGCAGTCATATTCTCCGGTATCCTGATTCTGAGATATCGTGCACCCTCGGTTGCAGTCAAACTTTATTGTTTCATTATCAATATTTTCCATATTCATTCATTATTATTGTCAGAAACTCAAATACAACCGTCCAACAAGGTCGGTGAAAAGAATCTTCTGGTTCACGTTACGGTCAATCAGCATCAGCGCCCTGTCTAAACAGGAAACCGCCATCCTCGGAAAACTCTTCCGGCAACGCGAGGCCAACCGGACGAAGAACTCGTTCTCCTCCTGCGAAATCCCGGCGATCTGAGGCATGTTCTGCTGAATCAGAAACACTTTGCGAAGACTTTCGCCCGCAAATTTACAAAAAGCTTTCTGGTTTTCACGCGACGGCAGCGCAGCCATCGCATCCCCCCAGGCCAATGCGGCGGAAAGATCCTTTGAGGCAAGGGCGTCCGTCAGACCTTTGAATATCTCCATCTGGCGCATATAATCCTCTCTGCCGGAGAGATAGCGCAGCGCGACCCCGACACTGCCACCCGCGACCAAAGCCGCCTGCGAAGCCTCGTCGGCACTCTTACCGAAACGGGACGTCAGGATCTCCACAATCTCATTCTTTGAATATGGCAGCACCCTTATCGCCTGACATCTCGACGAGATTGTCTGCATGACCTTATCCGGAGCGTGGGTGATCATTATGAACAAGGTTTTCTCCGGCGGTTCCTCAATCGCCTTGAGAAGCCTGTTGGCGGAAGCGGCGTTCATCTTCTCAGGTAGATAGACCACGACAGCCTTCCAGCCCCCCTCGACTGAGGTAAGCCACACGGTCTCAAGAATCTCCTTAGCCTCGGCGTTATTGATTCCGGACTGTTTGCCCTCGATTCCGAAAGCGGAGCTGACCTCGCTCTCCAAGGCATAGGGATTCGAAGTCATCAGCGAACGCCAATATTCAAGGAACAACTCCGCCCTGAGGTTCTCCACCTTCTCGTTGACCTTCGAGCCGTTCGCCACCGGGTAAACGTAATGCACGTCCGGATGTATGAGATTGGAAACCTTATGTTCATCGCCCAGAACCTGGCTCAAAAACGCCAGCACAAGAGCCATCGCACCGCAGCCGTCGTTCTCGTAGAGCATCATGGCATGAGGGATACGCCCGCTTCCAGCCATCCCCTTCAACGCCTTGACGGCATCGTGGTTACCTATGATCTCATCCAGCCTCATCAGTTGTTCCTGTAAGCGGTGAATCCTGCGATCCTTATAAGATATTCCTTTTCCTTGGAATCCGGCAGGACCGAAAGGGCATCCTTTGCCTTGAGGACATATTCATCAAGGACTGAGACGGCATATTCAACACCTTTCCTGTCCCGCACGAAGTGCCTGATTTCCTCCTTATATTCTGGATGTCCGTTGATTTCGGTCACTTTTTTCCTTATCGCCGCCTCGTCTTCCGCGCTCACTGACTTAAGCGCCCCCAACAGCGGCAACGTGATCTTCTGCTCCTCCAAATCGATGCCTACCGGCTTGCCGATGTCCTGACCGTCAGAGTAATCGAATATGTCATCCTTGATCTGGAAAGCGATCCCCAGACTCACGGCATAATTTCTCACCGCCTCGACCCACGTTTCATCGGCGTTGACGGAAATCGCAGCCGAAACCGCCGAGGATTCAAACAAGGAGGCCGTCTTGCTGTAGATTATCCTGAGGTAGTCTTTCTCGTCAGTGTCCCCGCTTGTGGCTTTCTGAAGCTGAAGCATCTCGCCTTCAGCCAGATGGCTCAAAGTCCTTGAAAAGATTCTGATCACCTCGTTTCCGTGGGCCGATGACGCGAGTATGTTTTCCATGGCTCTGACAAGCCAATAGTCCCCGATCAGCACGGACGCCGCGCCGCCAAGTAATGACATCACCGTCGGACAGCCCCGCCTTTCCGAACTGCTGTCGGCCACATCGTCGTGAAGCAGAGTGGCGTTGTGAAGCAGTTCCGACGCGGCGGCGTAGTGAATGCTGTCCGCATTGGCCACCCCTCCAGAACAAGCCCTGGCGACAAGCAAGGAGATCAGCGGACGGAGCTGCTTTCCGCTATGGGAAAGAATAGCCGTGTTGGTGGCGTTCAACAGCTCAATGTCACTTTCCAGAGAAGACCTGATCAGAGCGTCAGTGTCCTCCCAATCCTTGCCAAGGAATATTCTTACTTCTTCCAGAGTCATCCGTTCCGTGTTTAGTCCAAATGTCCGACAAGCTCGCTCACCGTGTCCGGGAACTCAATCAGATTCCGGGAACGTTGATCCAACATCCCGGTGGCCACATAATGGTCAAGCAGAGCCTTCAACGGATTGTAGAATCCGTCAAGATTCAGCGCGAGGATCTTCCCGTCGTACTTGTCCAGTTTCGCCAAAGTCAATGTCCCTATCACCTCATCGAGTGTGCCTATGCCGCCGGGAAGGGCGATAGCGGCGCAGGTTCCCTCACGCATTCTTTCCTTGCGCTCAGCCATCGTGTCCGTCCAGATGACCTGGTCCAGTCCCGGGAACTTATACTGTTCCATAAAGCGTGGCAGCACGCCGATGTGACGGCCTCCGCAACGGGCTGCCTCGTCAGCCACCGCTCCCATAGTACCTTTGATGGCACCGCCTGAGACTATCGTGTAACCAAGCGAACAAGCCGCGCGGGTCACTTCCCGCGCAGCTTGGTTGTACTTTTGATCGATGTCGTAGCTTGCAGAGCAATATATGACAATCTTCCGTTCCTCAGACATCCGTCAAACCATTAAAAGAAGAATGCGACGGACGCCATGATGCCGTTGAAGTTGTTGCCGTTGTTGACCGCATCCTTCACTGCATCCTCGGCGGAATCCAGCAGGTTGCCACCTTTATTGTAGACATCACCGAAATTCCAGAAATACCTTATGGACAGCTGAAGTTTCCAAACCTCAAGACCACCTCCCAGGCCAAGTCCATATTCGAATTTCTTAAGGCCGTCCTTCAAACCGTCGGCGAAGACTCCCTTAGTGTTCTGTCCAAGACGGTAGCCGATGAAAGGTTCGGCGAACACGTAAGGACGGAACGCCAGAAGATCCGGTCCCCACTGCACCTGGACAGGGACTTCAAGATAGCCGACCTTGGTCTCGAACGAGCCGACGGTCTCCGAAATGTCCGAGCTGCCCCATTTGTCAGCAGACAAGCCTTTCACCTGATAAAGAACAGAAGGCTGGATGGCGAATCCCCCGAAAAGAGGAATCTCGGCCGTAAGCCCAATGTGGTACAATGAGACAGATTTGTTGTCAACGTTTTTGATCGAGGTTGATGAGGATGTGAATCCACCCATGATTCCGACTCTTGAAGAGAGGAATGACTGGGCTGACGCATTCGTACAGAATGCGATGGCGGCCATAATGGAGGCCACGAGCAGAGTCTTTTTCATTTCAAATGATGTTTTAAATTAGATCAAGGCATCCAGTTTGGCCGTGATTTCCGCCTTAGGGACATTACCCACCAGCCTGTCCATGACCTCTCCGCCTTTGAAGAAGAGGAGTGTCGGGATGTTCCGTATACCATACTTTACGGCGATGTCCTCGCAGTCGTCGACGTTGCATTTCACGACCGTGGCTTTGCCGTCATATTCAGAAGCGACGGTCTCGACTGTCGGGGCCAGCACACGGCAAGGGCCGCACCATGTCGCCCAGAAATCGACCAATACAGGCTTGCTGTCGGAGAGAATCTCAGCGAAATTCTCGTTAGTGGCTATTTTTTCCATAATAAATGAATATTAAAATGTCCGGGACGGCAACCGCAATTACCGTTCCAGACACAAAGATAACAAATTAGATGGATATTTTACAACGCCTGCTCAATGTTCCAGACAAAGGCGCGCAGACCAAGGTCCTTGTAAGCCTTGTCTTTCTGACGAAGAGCCTCAAGGACAGGCGTAACCTTCTCATCTGGTACTATTGTCAAGATAGCGTAATTCTGCTCCGGCCAGGCATGATCTCCATAATGAGGGGTGCCGTCGACTCCTCCCCTGCCCTGAATGTCCAGCCACTGGGTGAAACCTCTCTGGCCATGGTTCTCAAGCAGTTCGACAATCTCGTTGCCGTAGGCCTGATTATATGAGATAAATATTGCTTTCATATCAAAAAAATCTTTAGCAAATATTGTAACCCTAAAGAATAAGTTAATGATTATTCATGGATTACACAACGTCATTCATTAAGCGCTCAACCCTTAGCCTGTGCCAATTTCTTAGCTTTTCTCCTCTCTTGAGCTGTGGCAAGGGAGCAGTAGATAGTAGGAATCAGCACAAGGGTGACCAGCGTGGAGATCGTCAGACCCCAGCAGACCGTCATACCGAGCGAGCGCCAGAGTTCCGAACCTTCACCACGTCCAACAGCCATAGGTACCATACCGAGCACGGTGGTGAGGGTGGTCATGAGGATAGGACGCAGACGGCTTCTCGCAGCGGTGACAGAGGCGTCGATGACGCTCATGCCCCTCTCACGCATCAGGATCGTGTAGTCAATCAGCACAATACCGTTCTTCACAACGATACCGAGCAGAATGATGATACCGATCATCGCCATGACACCGAGCGCCGTGTCCGTGGCCCAAAGGCCGAGGATCACACCGGTGAACGCGAACGGAACGGAGAACATGATCACGAACGGACTCATGAACGACTCGAACTGGGAAGCCATCACCATGTAGACAAGGATGATGATCAGGACCATCAGCACTACCAGGTTCAGGAACATCGACTGCTGGTCCTCGAAGTCTCCGGAGATGTCGGTTGTGATGTTGTTCGGGATTTCGGTGGTCTTGATGATCGCGTTTGTGGCAGCGACGGCCTCACTGAGAGCATGTCCCGTGGCCACGATACCTGTCACGGTGATGTACCTCTCACGGTTCTTCCTCTCGATTGTAGGCGGAACCTTGGCCTCGACCACCGTACCAAGATCCTTGATGCGGACAGCCTTGCCGGCAGGAGTGTAGACAATGATGTTCTCGATGTCCTGCGTGCTTGAACGGAATTTCTTGTCGTAGATGACACGGATGTTGTACTCGTCACCTTCCTCACGGTAGTAGGAGCCTACGGAACCGTTCATCGCGGCGCTGAACGCGGCGGCGGCGGTTGTGGAGTTCAATCCGTTGAGAGCCAGCTTCGTCCTGTCGAAATCCACCTGATACTCAGGAGTGTAGTCATCACGGCTAAGCACAACTTGGGTAAAGTTCTCGTTGTCCAGCATCTTGCCCTGAATCTCCTTGGCGACACGGTCTGTCTCATCAAAGTCGTAGCCATAGATCTCAAGAGTGATGGATGCCGCTCCACCGACTCCACCCATACCCTCGGAGACTGTTCCTTTCTTGACTTCTGGATATTCCCTGAGGTCCTTACGGATGATGTCCGCAATCTCGGAAGAAGAGCGTTCACGGTCTTCCATCGAGCCAAGGTTGATGTTCATCGAAATAATGTAGGAGCCGTTTGACTGCATGCTTCCCCAGACATTGTCGGTGCTCGCCTGACCGAAGCGGTACTGAAGCACCTGGATCTCAGGAATCTCAGACTTGATCCTCGCGGCGAAATTCTTGGCGAACTCGCCGGTCACCGTCTGCTCAGTTCCTACAGGAAGTTCAATAGAGACGGTAAGACGCCCTTCATCGGAGTGTGGGAAATACTCAGTCTTGACGCCAGGGCCAAGCAGGACAAGGACAGCGACAAAGATGGCAAGACCACTGAATATGACGGTCTTCCTGTGGACCATGCACCAACCGATGATCTTGGCGTAGCCATCGGAGATCTTGTCAAGGAACTTCTCGACATTGTCGAAGATAGCCCTGTGCAGCTTGCCGTTCTTAGGCTTGTTGCTCAGCATTCTCGAGCAGAGCATCGGCACAAGGGTAAGGGCCGCTGTCGTGGAGATGATCATGATGATGCTGACAATCCAGCCAAGCTGCTTGAACATGATTCCGGCCATTCCGGAAACCATGGTCAATGGCAGGAACACGCAGAGCATAGTAAGAGTTGAGGCGATTACGGAGATACCCACCTCGGAGGTTCCGTGAACAGCTGCCTCGGTCGGTTTCTCACCTCGCTCCAAGTGAGTGGAGATGTTCTCCAACACCACGATGGCATCGTCCACCACCATACCGATCGCAATGGACAAGGCGGACATTGAGATGATGTTCAATGTGTTGCCTGTGGCATAAAGGTAGATCAAGGATCCTAGCAAGGCGATAGGGATGGAAAGCACGATGATGAAAGTCGCTCTCCAACGTCCAAGGAATATGTAAACCACGAGCATGACCACCAATAGGGTGATGATAATCGTCTCCTTCAAGGAGTTGAGGGTGTTCAGAATGTTTGTGGAGCTGTCAACCACAGTGGTGATCTTCACATCGGAAGGGAGAGTCGGCTCGATCGTCTTGAGTTTCTCCTTCACACTCTTGATGACGTTGACGGTGTTGGCTCCGGATTGTTTCTGGATGGCGATCATCGCGGCTCTCTCACCGTTGGTGAAAGACTCCTGTGATTTTTCCTCAAGGCCATCGATCACGGTGGCGACATCCCTAAGATAAACGGTCTGGCCGTTACGTGTGCTGACAACTATGTCAAGAAGTTCTGAGGGGTCTTTGAATTCCTTCTCCACACGAAGAGTGAAGGATTCGGCTCCGATGTCGATGCTTCCGGAAGGAACGTTACGGTTCTCCGCCGCGATGATCTGGGATATTCCTGAGACACTCAAGCCATAGGCTTCCAGCTTGTTAGGATCGCAATAGACATGGATTTCCCTTTCAGGGGCACCCGAAACGCTGACAGTACCAACGCCTTTCACACGTCCCAGAGGAGTGACAAGCTTGTCGTCCAGAATCTTGTCAAGTCCCATCAGACTCTTGTCCGCCTTGGCCGAAAGGATCAGCACAGGCATGTCATCCATACCGAACTTGAAGAGCACCGGAACGGATGCTCCGTCAGGCAGGGATGAGTTTACAAGATCCAGTTTGTCTCGGATGTTGTTGCAGGCCTCGTCGATGTCAGTTCCATACTCAAACTCCAAGACAACGATTGAGACATTCTCCTTCGATCTGGAAGTGATGTCCTTAAGGTCTTCCACACCGTTCAAGGTGTTTTCAAGCACTTTTGTGAGGTTGTTCTCGATGTCGGAAGCGCTCGCTCCCGGATATGACGACATCACCAGAACGACATTCGCGTCGAAATCCGGGAAGTTCGCCAAAGATGTGTTCATCAGTGAGAAGATTCCGAAGACAGCGAAAGCAACGAATATCAACGCTGTCGTAACGGGCTTCTTCACCGCGGATCTGTATATACTCATAGTTTAATGCCTTTAGTTGTTCTTGGAGATCTCGACTTTGGCTCCATCCTTAAGGCTGGAACTTCCCTTGGTGGCGACGATGTCGCCCTCGTTCAGACCTTCGAGAATCTCATAATATCTGTCGAAATGACGTCCGATCTTGACGATGACGCTGTTGACAGTGTTGTCGGATTTAACGACATAGACGCTTCTCTGACCTGAGCCTTGCATCTTCACTACCGCCTCGTCAGGAACAATGATGCTGTTGTTCACACCGAACTCCACTTTGACTCTTGTGAACATTCCTGGGCGCAGGGTCCTGTCAGTGTTGCCAACGAGGACCTCGGTCGTGAATGTGTGGCTGGTAGGATCAATTGTAGGATAGACCTTATTGACCTTGCCGGTGAATGTCCTGCCGGGAATGGCGTCAGCGGTGATCTCCACTTGATCTCCTTTCTTGACCTTTGTGTAGTCCGACTCGGAGATGCCTACGAGAAGCTTCACCGGAGTTATCTGTTGCACGACAAAGATCGGTTGGCCGGAATAGAGGTCGCCCTGATCGTAGTTCCTTGCGGTGATGACTCCACTGATAGGGGAACGAAGCCATGTGTTTTCAAGCAGGTTGTTGTAAGACCTGCGGCTTACCTTGTAGCCCATCTCGGCGGCGTCAAAATCAGACTTTGACACCCCGCCTTCCTCGTAAAGGCTTCTCAGACGGCTGAGCTCGGTCGAATCGTTCACAAGTTTGAGTCTTGCCTGATCCAGCTGTGCGGCGTCCATCTCTGCGAGCAACTGATTCTTCTCCACAAAACTGCCGACGTCAACCTTGATTGTCTTGATCCTGCCACCGGTCTGAGGCGCGATGTTGTTAATGGCGAAAGCCTGTACGGATGATGAATATGTTTCCGTCTGAGGAACTTCCTGTCTCACGGCGGTGGCCGTGGAGATCAACGTCGCCCTTTCCTCAACATTCTGGGCGGAGGATGCGTTGTCGGCTTTCTTGCCGTTTCCGCAAGAGGCGAGAAGCGCGGCGGCTGAGACGAAAGCCATTGTTCTGATAATCTTGTTCATATTCTTAATGTTTTATTTTTTACATGTTTTCGAGATCGACGTCTCCCTTTTCATCGATGAAATCGTAGCCGAGGGTCTTTTCGAGATTGGACTTAGCCACCACGAAATTATAAACGGCCTGTGACTGGGCCAGACTTGCCTGTGTCAGGGTGAGCTGCGCGTCGTTCAGTTCCGTGATCGTGCTCTTGCCGACCTTGTAGGACTTGGCGGCGATATCGTAGGCTTTCTGCGCAAGGGCCACAGCCTCCGCGGCGGAATTGTAACTCTTCATGTTTGTCTCCATTGTGTTGAGGTACTGACGAATGGCTATCTTCAACTGCCTTTCGGTCTCAACCCTCTGAAGATCAAGCTGAGCGGCCTGCACCTTTGTCTGGCGGACATCGTTATGACGCTTGCCACCGGAAAAAATAGGGATAGAAAGGCTGACACCGACATAGGAATATGGAGACCATTGGTACTCGCTGAACTTGAAGTCGTTGGTCATCGCGATCATGCTGTAGGAGAAACTTGCGGCAAGAGTAGGCAGATAAGCTGCCTTCTGCATACGCACGGTCGTGGCCAACTGCTCGGCCTGAATCTCCAACTGGCGCATCGTGGTGTTATATTCCAAAGAAGGATCGCTGTTCTCATTGATGTCACGGAACATCTCCTTGGAGAATTCGTCAAGGGAGCCGGACACATCGATGTTCCTTTCAAGCTCAATTCCCATCACAGCCTTTAACTGCCAAAGGGCCAGAATCACCGAGCTCTCAGCGTTGTAAACGTTCGGAACCGCCGCGGCGACAGTTGATTTAGCCCTTGTATATTCAAGTTCAGAGGCTTTCTGGGCGTTGTAGCGTTTCTCTGTCTGGGCGAAATTCTCGACAGCGTTCTCGTAGACATCCTTGTAGACATTGAAAGCCTCCTTGGCAAGCAGGACAGAGTAGTAGGCCTGCTTGACTTGTGTCACCATGTCAAGCCTTGAAGACCTTGCTTTCTCCACTGCCAGATCCACGCTCTGACCTGAGATCTTAAGGCTTTCCCAGAGCTGGGCGTTGACAATCGGCATCGAGGCGGAAACACCGTAATTATAGGTGTTCCAACGACCGACAGCGAAGCCACCGCTGTTCGAGCTGCTTCCGCCAGAGTCCATCTTTACGGGATCCATCCCGGCCTTATCCGACAGTTCGTTGATTCTCACGATGTACGGAAGAAGTGAGCTGAGCATTCCCAATCCTCCACCCTCTTCATCAGAACCACTGTCGGAGTCCATATACATCATCTGCTTCTTGATTGTTCTCTGATAGGCCCCGGAAGCGTTGATCTGTGGGAACAGAGAGGCGTAGGTGCCCTTCTTGGCATATTCAGTGCGCTGGATTTCCTTGTCCGCGACCTTGACCGCGACATTCTCGCTCAGGGCGATCTGGAGGGCGTCGTTCAGGGTCAGCGTCACCAGCGAGGTGTCCTTCGGAGACTCCTTCGGAATCGTGTCGTTCCGGTACTGAGCCTGCGCGGACAGGGCCAGAGGCAGAGCCGCGGCGGTCAGAATAAAATACTTGAATCTGTTTTTCATACTTATACTAACTGTTTTTACTATTATCAATCAATTTGTACTCCTCGAGACCCTTCTGGGTAAGAAGAACCCTTGTCACGATATCCTCGAAAGCGGCGGCAAGGGACTTGAATGAGACCTTGGCACCCTCAAAGTGATAGCCACCCTCAAGGTAGTCGGCCATTCCATCGTGCATTATGCTGATCAGAAGCTGCACGCCATCGACATCCATGTCCGAACGCACAAGCCCCTGTTCGCACCCTTCTTTGAAGCGGTCCACAAAAAAACGATGCATCGCCTTGTTACGGTCATCAGCATGCTTCGTGAATGTCTCCGGATAATACTTCATTATGTCCTTGGCCATCCTCTTGTCCTTGTCTATGGTCTTCTTCTTGTTCACAAGAGCGAACATGGCCTTCAGGATCTGAACCACATTCTTGCCTTCGACAAGTTTCTCGAACTCGGCCCTTTTCCTCTCGACATTATAGGTCACGACATCGGCCACAAGATCCTCTTTCTGAGCGTAGTACTGGTAGAACGTCTTCTTCGAGATGCTTAATTTGCGGCAAATGTCATCAATGGACACCTCGCGGACCCCGTCTTTGGAGAAGAGCCCGTTCGCTGTCAGCATGATCGTTTCTTTTGTCAATTCAGCCATAAGCACTATATAAGTAACCTTCTAAAAATAACCTGCATCACCTTAAGGAATCTTTTCGGTCTATATCTCTTTTCTCATCAGTCATGTGCCACCGGCACACTCCTTCTTCGAAAATAGATCTATCCTCGAAAATATTCTCTTAATCTGAGGCAACTTATTTTTTTCATGTTACTAAAAACGGGTAAAATAGTCTGCAAATGTTATGCAAATAAATCAAAATTTCAAGCATCAAGACAAAGAAATTCCGCTGCAAGACATACAACGGAACTACTATTTTACTCTTTTTCAACCAAATAAAACGATGTACTGAAAAACTTGAAAATTTTACAAGTTTCCTAGAGTACGCCGAAATGTTCGAGTGCGGTGACCACTCCATCCTCGTCAACCGTGTCAGTGACATAGTCAGCGGCGGCCTTCACGTCATCGGTGGCATTGCCCATCGCGACGCCGATCCCTGCATATTCAATAATAGGGATGTCGTTGCCGCCGTCGCCGAACGCCATGCACTCCTCACGCCTCACACCTATACGCTCCAGAATCCTGGCGGCGCCATAGGATTTGGAAAGGCCTTCCGGCACGATGTCCAGGAAGTAGGGGTGCCATCTGGTGTAGGCTACATTTTTCAAGACGGGGAAGAGCAGGCGGCCGGCCTGTTCCTCGTCAAAGAATATGGTATATTCATAGACCGTGTGCTCTCTGGCGATCCGCGGCAGGTCCAGAAAATGATCGGGGTGCAGGTTGATCATGTCGGCGACCTCGTTCGCCTGCGGGCTGCCGTGATTGATTCCGGCCACGGTGTCGGCGAACACCCAGCAGGAGACATTCTCACGCTCGGCTATTCCTGCGATCTGAAGAGATGTCTCCTTTGAAAGCGGATGACTGTCAATCACTTCTTCACCGAGAGTGGTTTTGGCCCCGTTCATCTCCACATAGCCGTCAAACGGGAAATCGTCCAGGTTGTTCATCACCAGTCTGGCCCGTCCGCTTGAAATGAAAAGCTTCACGCCCTTGGCCTGAAGCTCGTGAAGTTTCTCCTTAAGATTATCGGACATCCGGTGAGTCTTGAAACTCACAAGGGTGCCGTCAATATCAAAAAAAATCGCTTTTACCATAAACTATCCGTTAATACCCTTTGCGTAGTGGGTTGGCTCGGCCTTCTTAGGCTTGGAGTCGGGTATCACTGCGGCAGCCGGAATCTTCTTCTTATATGAATAGACAAGGAGTCCAACACCGAGCAGCACGAACGGGATGCTCAACAACTGCCCCATGTCCAATGCCATCGAATTCTCGAAATCGACCTGAGGCTCCTTGATGAACTCTATGAGGAAACGCATTCCGAAGCAGACGATGAAGAATATTCCGATAAAAGAGCCTCTGTACATCCTGTCCAATCTCTTGACATAAAGCCAAAGGAGTCCCAAGCCAAGGAACAAGTAACTGAGAGCCTCGTAAATCTGGGTAGGATGCTTCGGCTCGGTCTCTCCCCTGCGCTCGAAGATGAAGCCCCACGGGAGATTTGTGACGTCACCGTATATCTCAGAGTTACAAAGGTTTCCAAGTCTGATAAAAGTTGCCGCGAACGCCACGGCTATCGCCAGATGATCCAGAATCCACAGAAAATCTATGTGATTTTTCCTGCCGTACTTGTTAGCGAACCACCACATGCACAGAAGCAGCATCAGCGCACCTCCATGACTGGCAAGTCCTCCGTGCCACACGGCGAAGATCTCCAAGAAACCTTTCCAAGAACCGAAATAATAGTCCGGTTGATAGAAAATGCAATGTCCGAGACGGGCTCCGACCAAAGTTCCGATCAGCAATGTGTAGAGAAGTGGATCAAGAAGAGCCTCGTTGACTTTCTCCCTCTTGAAGAACTTCGTGAACATCCAGTAACCAAGAACAAACCCGGAAACAAACAGGAGACCATACCACCTTACGGCGAAAGATCCGATCCTGAATATCTCCGGATTCATGTTCCAATGTACGAACAGGTAATCCATAATCAAAAATCACTTATCGTACAAAGATAGCGTATTTTTCGGATAATCCGAGTGATTAGTCGCGGATAGCGGCGATGCCCGGAAGTTCCTTGCCCTCGATGGCCTCAAGCATGGCGCCACCACCGGTGGAGACATAACTTACCTTGTCGGCGAAGCCAAGCTTTGTGACAGCGGCGACTGAGTCTCCGCCACCGACAAGGGAGTAGGCTCCGTTCTGGGTTGCCTCGGCCACAAACTCAGCGATTTTCTCTGTTCCGTGGGCGAAGTTAGGAAGCTCGAACACTCCGACAGGGCCATTCCAAAGGATGGTCTTGGAAGCGAGGATGATCTTCTTCCAGTTCTCAAGGGAAGCCTCGGAAGCGTCCATTCCCTCCCAGTCATCAGGAATGTTGAATATGTCGAATGTCTTGCGAGGCGTGTCGTTGCTGAACTCCTGACCTGAGACTGTGGCGACTGAAAGCGAAAGGTTCACACCCTTCTCCTTGGCCTCCTTCATAATCTCAAGAGCATCCGGCATGAGCTCATCCTCGTGGAGAGACTTTCCGATGTGACCGCCCTGGGCCTTGATGAAGGTGTAACCCATTCCACCGCCGATGATGAGGTTGTCAACCTTGTCGAGCAGGTTCTTGATGACACCGAGCTTGCTGGAGACCTTTGAACCTCCGATGATGGCGGTAAAAGGATGCTGTGCGTTCTGGAGAACGTTCTCAATGGCCTTCACCTCTTTTTCCATCAGGTAGCCGAACATCTTGTCGTTCGGGAAGTAGGCGGCGATGAGCGCGGTTGAGGCATGAGCCCTGTGAGCTGTTCCGAAAGCGTCGTTGATGTAGCAGTCAGCATAGGAAGCGAGTTTCTTCACAAACTCCTTCTGGCTTGCCTTCACGGCCTTCTTGGCCTCCGCCTTCTCCTCGTCGGTGGCGTCAGCGGCGAGTCCTCTCGGCTTGCCCTCTTCTTCAGCGTAGAAACGGAGATTCTCAAGCATCAGGACCTCGCCTGGCTTGAGAGCGGCCGCCTGCGCGTCTGCCTTCATGCAGTCGTCAGCGAACTGAACCGGAACACCGAGGCATTCTGATACATGAGCGAGAATATGCTTGAGAGAAAACTTAGGATCCACTCCCTTCGGACGTCCGAGGTGTGACATAAGAATAAGTGAACCGCCCTCGGCGAGCACTTTCTTGAGTGTAGGGAGAGCCGCGCGGATGCGGGTGTCGTCAGTGATGTTGAAATTCTCATCGAGCGGAACGTTGAAATCCACTCTGACAATAGCCTTCTTACCTTTGAAATCGTAGGTGTCAATGTGCTGTTGCATAACGGTATTGTTTAAAAATTGTTAGCATTTTTCAAGACGCAAATATAGTAAAATTCAGCGGATTGGGAATCAATCAGCCCGACTATAACGATTAAATCTGATCGCGACAGGATAAAATAGGCTTTCTTTTTCCTATCTTTGCATGCTATGACAATCGAGTTTAATCCACAGAACTGGAAGGACTACGAACTTCTCGACTCCGGAAGGGGCGCGAAGCTCGAAAGGTTCGGTGAATATGTTCTTGCCCGTCCGGAGCCGAAGGCTCTGTGGGACAAGAGCATGACCGACGCTGAATGGAATAGGCTCGCCCATACCCGCTTCACGCCCGGAGCCGGATTCGGCAAGGCTGGGAAAGAGGACAGCGGAACGTGGGAAAGATTAAGGAATATGCCCGATCAGTGGTGGATCCGCTACAACGGAGAGCCAAAGTTCAGCCTGAGGCTGGGGCTCACGTCATTCAAGCACGTTGGAGTCTTTCCGGAACAGGCCGCCAACTGGGACTACATATTCAAACAGACCTCGGACATCGCCGCAAAGACTGGTTCCCGTCCCAAGGTCTTGAATCTGTTCGCCTACACTGGGGCGGCTTCGCTGGCCGCCAAGTGTGCCGGAGCCGATGTCACGCATCTGGACTCTGTGCGTCAGGTCGTCACATGGGCCCACGGCAATCAGGACCGCAGCGGGCTTCAGGACATCCGCTGGGTGGTGGAGGACGCGATGAAGTTCGCTAACCGGGAAGCCAAACGCGGCAATCTGTATCAGGGCATCATACTCGACCCTCCGGCCTACGGCCACGGTCCCGACGGTGAGAAATGGAAACTGGACGAATGCCTTTTCGACATGATGAAGACTGTGGGGAAGATACTCGCCCCGGAAAACAGTTTCCTCGTCCTGAACCTTTACTCCAACGGCTTCTCGGCCATTCTCGGCGAGACAGTTGTCCGCCAGGCTTTCGGTCTCGCTCCGGACACCGTTCTGGAATCCGGCGAGCTGGTTCTCAGGGACAGGTTCGGGAAGAACTTGCCGCTCAGCATATTCGTAAGGCTAAGGAGGTAGAGGGATGAAGTCTTTTGTCAGGTTCTGCATGGTTTCCGTTGTCCTTGTGGCGCTCGCTTTCCTCTGCGAGGGGCTGCGGGACAACTTCTTCACCGAGCCTGACTCCGGAACGGTTGCCCTGACAACCTCCGGCGACATTACCGATCCGATCCAATCTGAACATTCATTCATAAGGTTCAACACGCCATGTCTCTCCAGCCCTACAGCTGAAGGACAGACAGTAACACGCACAGCCACTGGTGCTTCCGGCAGCCCTTGCAGGAACGCGCGCAAGACAGAGCTTGATTTCAGGATGATTCCGGAGATCAAGGCTTTCTGTCATCTCACGGCGCAAAGACGTTCCCTGCCGTCGCTGCGGAAGCTGCGTCTTTAGCGGCCGGTTTCCATAATCCGAAAAGGTGCCTCCCCTTCAAGATGAGGCAGACGGGGCTATTCTATTCTGCAATATGCCTTGATTAACATCACAAAAGAAAACACGCCTGAAGAGACGCTCCGCGCCCACAGGCATATTCAAGGGCCGTCGTGTGTTGGCGGTCCGCTTAAAAATCGATAAAAAATGGAAACCGTAAACATCAAGAAAACAAGGTCCGCAAAGGACGTCTTAATCACACTCATATTCCTTGCCATCGGCATCGCCCTTCTATTCTGCTCAGACTCGATGTTCATCCTCGGGTGCACTCTCATCCTGTTCGCCGTGATCCTGTTTCTGGCGATGAAGTCATCCTACGTGATCGAGGGAAAGGACGGCAAGTTCAGGCGCAAGACTGCCAATTACCCGAAGACCAAGAAAGAAGAGCTTGTCTCATTTCTCGAAGGCAAGTCCACCAAAGTTGTCCCGGAGGCTCCAGGCGGACTTCTGATGTACATCTACTACCGCTGCGACAAGTCCGGGGGCTTCGCCCAGATCAACGATTTTGACCAGTACGAGTACAAGCCAGTCACAGAGCTGATCCCGCTTGGCTCCGAGCAGGTGAAGGCTTTGGTATAGAATCCGATTCTAACCTACCGCCGTCGCCACAAAGCGACAGCAATCCCGGCGGTGCGGTCTCGGTTCCCACAAAGAGGAACGGGGCCGCACCGTTTCATGTCCTCAAGACGGCTTTCTATATACAAAAGTCACTCAAATGTGTACAGGATGTCCCATTCGGAGGTCTCGCCTGTGTCGAGTCTTATCGGCAAATAAGGTTCCACACAGGCCACACGTGGGTTCGCCCAGAACACTATGTGATGGAGTGGTCTTGAGCCTCGGACACTAACACTGTGCCGTTTGCCGTCGGAAGAATCGTCCTCGCTGACGCGGAATGAATATGGCGTGTCTCCGTCCGAGGAATGCAGATCACCCATATATACAGATGGAGGAACTACCGGAGCGCCGAACCTTATGCCGTGGCCTTCGAGAGCGACGTTGTCATATTCAGACCTCCAATTTCCGGTTGGTGTGTAGGGAAAATCAATCTTTCGCCCCTGGCCTACAGGAACGCCGCCGAATGTCAGAAAATTGTGATTGTAGGAATATCCCTCAAGCGGGCCGTGAGCCTCCCAAGTCAGGCGGTGGGAGATTCTCATCGAATCGCCACTCGTCAGCGTGATCTTTTTCTCATAAGAATATATTCCTTTAAGAATATGACGGAAGACGACTTCTGAATCAGACATATTCACATCTCTTCGCCCTTCATCCGCAATCGGGTAGAGACGGAACCAGTCGTAGGGCTTGTCATCGGGACGAAGGAGAAGCCCGACTCCCGGTTTCACGAAAGTGTCTCCGGGCTCGACGCCGTTGAAATCCACCGTCACAAACTCCTCCGACGGGCCGCGCACATGATCGTGGACGCTGATGTCATCTATGTCCGACCATCTGTCCACGAACACGTAGCCGTCCTTGACTATGCGGTGGAACACACCGGACCAATCGAACCGGGTGCCTCTGTAATCGACACCCGGTTCGCTGATTTCGACCGTAAGGCCTTCTTTCTTCAGAATGATCATACTGCCAGCATTTCAAGAATCCTCCTGTCCGTGTCCCTGTCCGCACAGATGGGCTCTCCATCGGCCGACCTGCGGGCAAGCTCCCGAAGGCCGTTGAATGTCGCATCGCTGATGTCGCTGACAGAACTGATTTTCCTAAGTGTCGGCACCCTGGAGAGCGCCGCTTCGAGGCTGTGGCTGAAGAGTTCGTAGGAACGAGATATCTGACCGCCTAAAAGCAATCTGTTGACGCCCATCTTTTCAAGAATCGGAGCGATCGCCTGCCCGAGAATATTCCCGCATTCATCGAACCGGGCCATGGATTCCTTGTCCCCTCCGAAAGCCCTCTCCGCCAGCTCTTTAACCGTAATACTCTTATACCCACGGAGAAAGCCCCTCTTGGAGACATAGTCCTCAAGGATTCCGTCACGATAAGGGCGATTGTAGATAGGGACGAGAGGGGAACCAAGATCGTTGGTAAGCAGACATCCGTCCACAGCCATGGCAAAGCCGAGTCCTGTCCCGAGAGAGACAAGGGCGACCTTGTCGAACCCTTCGCGCTTGGTCAACCCGAGTTCCCCGAGAAGCATCACGTTCACATCGTGCGCGAAACTGCACGTCTCAAGCCCGGCAAGGTCCTGAAACCTTTCTCCATAGACTGACGCGAACTTATGCTTCATCAGGAATGTCCCGTCCGAATATCTGAACGGCCCCGGAATGGCCACGGACGCCGCGTCATAGTCCTTGACCGCCTGCCTGAGGGAAGAGACGATCCCCTCCCTCGGGCCAGCCGAGTCAATCGGGATTTCCCGCCCGTCGGAGCATTTGATGAATGTTCCTCCTATGTCAAGCAGGATCGTTCTGGTAGCCATCTCTAAGACAGGTCTTGTGGATGCGTATCGGTTCCTTTCCAAGGTTCTCAATGACGTACCTGCCCATGTCGGCGGGAACGCACACGATTTCCATGAATTCCATGTCGAAGTGGCGTTCTGGGTGTTCCACGCTGCGCACACGCACTTTCTCACCGTCCACGAGTGTGAGAACGTGGAATTTCTCCCCCTTTGTGTCCTGCTCGCACCTGTTCTCGAATTCGAGACGACGGAGCGAAATGTACATCTGCGGATTCTCTCCAAGGATATATTCCTCCCAACCGTCACCGCTTGCATCCAGACGTGGCTTCTGGACAATGTACTCAGGGCTCTGAGGATCGTGAATCACCGATGTCCTGCGGTCCTGGCGCACGTTCAGCTCGCCGAGATGGGTGTGGATAGGACGCTGCTTGCCGTCGAAGTCAAGGCGGAGGTAGTCGTACATCTTGTAGGTGTAGCTGCCGATGGTCAGGGAGCCGATCTCAAGGATGACCTGGTTGCGTCCGCTGGAGTGGATTGTTCCGGCAGGGAGCATCACCTGAAGGCCAGGGACGGACTCCTCATAGCTGACATACTTCATGTAGTCACATGGTTTGTGCTCGGTGTCGGCGGCTTCGATCTCCTTGAAGAACGCCGGAATGTCGGCGTCGTCACGGAATCCGATGAAGGTCTTAGCCTCGTGGCCGGTCACGACCACATAGTAGCTCTCGTCCTGGCGGCCGAACTCATTGTAGTTCTCGATATTGAACTTCCCGCCCGAATGGCACTGTATGGACATATTCCCGGTTGAATGATAGCTGTCATCCCAATTGAAGCGGATAGGGAAATAGCCTTGGTACTTCTTCACACAGTCCTCGCCCATCAGGTTGACACCCTCCTTGTGGACGAAAGAGCAGTAGTTTATGTCGAGCAGTTCCTCTCCGGCCTTGACAAGCACGCTGACTTCCATCGGGATGAAGTCGAACACCCAGGCGGCGTTCCTCATCTCCTTCGGGAGGTTGCGGAGTTTCTTCATGTAAGTTCCTCCCCACACTCCTTCGAGGTAGCACGGCTTGGCCCGGAACGGGTATTTCACGAGCTGGGCGCAGATGTCGGCGAATGCGGCGAACGGCATCATCTGGAGTTTTCCGGGATCGCTATCGATGAAATACCAGTCCGGCACATTGTTGTCCCACAACTCCTTGCGGTTATGCACGGCGTTCTCGAAATCGCAATAGTAGCATCTGCGGATGACACGGTTGATGGCATCAGGGCGCTCCTTGCCGAGGTTTGAATATTCCCCCCGCCTGATTCTAAGCATAGAAGTCTTCGGTGTGAGGTCAAAGAAGCATTTGACATCGTAGAGGTCGCGCAGTTCCGGGATGAGGCAGCCGTAGCCATAGACAATCACAACCTTGCCTGGAGCCTTGGCGGCCGGCACTGTCTTTCTGAATATTCCAACCTTTTCCTCGTCGAGCAGTCCTTTGTAGCCGCCCTTATAGATTTTGCCGTAGAGCAGCGTAGGGTCGATCTTGGTGTCCCAGATGAGAAGCGGGTCGATCATCGCGTCGATTTCCTTCCCATCCTTGAGGGTGGACTTGTTGGCGTCGATTGTTTCCCATTCAAGTCCGAGTATGGTAAGCTCTCTTGCAAGGAGATTGATGAAAACTGTCCAGTTCGCCGTCGTGTAGCCGTCGAGAGCCACCACTACTCCTTCTTTTCTCGCCTGTCCGGCGATTGTCGCGACAAATTTCCTGGCCGCCATCGGAGCGCCCGAGCAGATGGCGCCTACTGTCTTTTCTGAAAGTTCCGGACGATTGACCGGTTTCGGGTCATCGTAAGGGAACGGGTTGTACATAAAACTCATGTATTCCTGCTGTTATATTTATTTAATATTGTAAAATTCAAAGCCCATGATCTCAGCGAAGTCCTCAAGTTCCGCGCGGATGTCACCGTCGACAATGGCATAGTGCTGTGTGGCTCCTATCCGGAGGATACGTTCGAAGAGTTCCTTCACTGGAACAACCGGACGGAATATGCTGTGGCTGTAGGTCGCAAGCAGATGCTCTCCCGGAAGGCTCTCGGCCTGGAAGGTGATCAGCTTGTACTTCCCGTCCTCCTCATAGAGTCCGGCCACGGTCTTCATCCCCGGGCTGAATCTGTTCCATGCGAACGGAGCCCCGGCATATTTCCAACTGGTCTTGGCGAACCGCACGTCACGCGCGATGATGACGTTATCCTGCCACTTAGGGTCGTTGTGGTCGTTAGGGCCGGCATGTCCTCCGGCGAAGGTTCCGAAGTCATCCTCGATGTGGAAAGGCTCTATGAAGTTCACATTCTTTCCGCTGATAAGCTTCATGATGTAAGTGATGAGCCCGGCGGCGATGTCAGCCTCGGGAACGAGAACGCTGAGATGCTCGTTGAACCACTGCGGATAGAATCCAGCCCGGCATCCAGCGATGCGGAAAGTCGCCTGGTCGATGTCGTTGTAGACATAGCAGTCGATGTCGTTCTTCTCGGCGAGTTTCTTTATACCCAGGGTGGCCTTCACGCATCCTATGAACTTGTCGTATTCAACATCGTCCATCATCCGGTATTTCGACGTGAGCTCGTCGGCATATTCCTTGACCTCCGCGTCGCTGAGGTTCTCGATTTCGGTTCCGTAGTCGCTGTACGGGAGATAGTGGATTTCGGGTCCTATCTTCGTGAAGAGGTCGTAGTTGTCGATGTACGTGCTCCACATGGCCTCGTTCATGTTGGCCATCAGTCCGACATTGGAGTCGCGGAGAATCGTGCGTGTCTTGGCGGCCTTCGCGAACGTCCTGACCTTTTCAGTGATCTGCTCACGCGTGCCCATCACTGTCTTGACATTCTTCCTCGGAACACGGCGCACACTTCCCGAGCCCTCAAGAGAGCCCACGAGGGTTCCGGCGCAGAGATAGTCGACGAAATCGTCCTCGTCAAGGGTGGTCTCGAACGTCATCTTGGGCTTGGCCACATTGCAGAATATCATCGGGATGTCCGGACAGTCGCGGAGGAATCTGATCCATGCGAAATCCTCGCTCCAGGAGAGGAATTCGGCGTAGATGAAATCGACCTTCTCGTCGTAGAAGAGATCCATCGCTTTCCGGGCGTCTTCCCTTTCGTAAACTATGCCCGGATCGACAATGTCCAGAAAATCCATCGAGGCTTTTATGTCTCTTACCGCAATTTCCTTGCGTTCACCGTATGTCCCGCGCTTTGGTCCGCTGAGATTCTTGAAACGCGGTGACGCTATGAGCAGGAGTCCCGCTTTGGCCTTACGGTCTTTTTGACACTTTTCCATAATATTATCTTAATTTATTGAAATCCTTATTGTAACACATTTTGGCAACTATCAGTGTGACTATGCCTGCCGCGAGCCAGATCACGGCGAGGATAGGGAATGTCGCGGAGAGGCTTCCAAGGCTCTGTTTCAAGGCTCCGAGAACCACCGGAGCAAGCGCGCCGACCGCAAATCCGGTCATGATCATGGCGCTTGAGCAGGATGCGTGAAGCCTTTCCGGAGTGACGTCATAGAGGACAGCGTAAAGGTTTCCGTCGAAGAACGCGCGGAAGAAGCCCCACCCGGCGAACATCAGATAAACGAGCCAAAGGGATGACTTGCCGCCCATGAAGAACAGGAAGACAGCGCCTCCGATGAGTCCGATGCCCTGAAGGACCATCCTGAGGGACGGATTCCGAGCCGCCAGCCTGTCAGAGACGGCACCGGCGATCAGTACTCCGACAAACGCGGCCACGTAGGTGTAGAACATCGAATTGAAACCAGCCGCGGCCTGATTTTGCCCGAATTCCTCCTGAAGGTAAGCCGGAACCCAAGTCATATACCCTGTGATCACGAATATGAAGCAGCTGAATCCGATCGTGAGCATCAGTGCGGTCGGGGTGGTGAAGACAGTCTTGAATCCGTCGAAGAAGCCCGGCTTGGACGCTGAGGCATCGGCCTTGGCGGCTGTCTGAGCCTCAACAATCCCGTCAGAGGTCTGCGCCTCCTCCTTCTTATCCTTGAGTCTCAGGATCATGACCGCACCCCAAACCACTCCGGCTGCGCCGAAGATGATGAATGAATATTTCCACCCGAGAGAGTCTGCGATGACTCCGGCCAGCCAGCCGGCGAGTATAACACCGACATAGTACGCGGTCTGGTGGATGGACATAGCCCTTGCCCTCGTGTCTGTGTGGTATTGTCCCAAAAGGGAGTAGTTGGCCGGGCCGAACATGGCCTCACCGCCACCGGTCGCCACAGAGCGGAGAATCACCAGCCAGAAGAAGCTTGTCGCGAGTCCTGTGAACATCGTTGCCACACTCCAGAAGATTATGCTGGCGGTTGTCACCCATTTGCGGCTGAAACGGTCGCCCGCCCAACCCCCGACCGGCACCATGATGGCGTAGAAGAGATTGAATATCGTCGCGATGAGCCCGACCGATGTGTCCGTCAGGTTCAGGGCGTCACGTATCGCCGGCAGCACGGTGTTGAACACCTGTCTGTCGCCTTGGTTCAGGAGGTACGCCATCCATAGGATGAGCAGCACCTCCCATTTGTACCACTTGCTGTTTTTCATAATCATCGTTTTTCAAATAGCATGACCGCAAGGTCGAACTGACCGAGTGTGGCCTTTGTTCCGTTAACCTTCGCCGAACCAGTGGTCATCGCTTCCACGAACCTATAGCCAGGCACATCGATCTTTGTGCTGAGGGTGCGTGGTTTCCCGGTCCGCTGGTTGGCGACAACCACAGCCATCTTTCCGTCTTCCGCGATGAATGAGCGGGCGTCGACATCGGCGTTGCTGCTGGAGAATCCGAGTGTGTCATTGTAGCGTCCAAGCAACAGACAGTCCTTGAAATGCTCCTTGATGGCGTTGGCCTGCGCAAGATATGCCTGATACACAGGAGTGTCGGCGATGATTCCTCTGCAGCGCCAGATTTCGATGTCGTTGCGCTGACCGTCGAGTATGGTGTTGTTCACGTGACGCGGAACATCCTCGTCGTCCCTCAGCCCTCTGTCCGTGAAGACAATCTCGGGGAATGTGAAACGGAAGAAATTGATCCATCTGTCCGGGCCGTCGTTGGCAGGATAGCCGTGGGTGTAGTCACAGTACTGGCAGAGAGCGTCAACCGTACCTTCGGCTCCGAGAGCGAAATCCGGAGCCTTTTCCGCATAGCGGTCACGCAGAAGTTTCAGGCATTCCGCCCTCTTCCTGATGCCGTAGGTGTCCGGGACCGGAAACTCGCGGGATGTGTCCCAGTTCGTGCTTTCTGACTCGATGTAGCCGAGCTGGTCGAAGAAGACGCTATGGGCTCCGAGTCCATACGCGCGGTCCTGAAGCGAGAAGAGCACTTCGTTCCACCTCGGATCCATCATCGTGGCCACGGCAAAGGTTCTCTGGTCATATTCCCCAAGCCAGGTCCCCTGTCCTGTGAACTTGTAGCGTTCAAGGATCTCCGAGCCGGTGTTGTCGTGTCTGCAAACCTTTGACCCCATTCCGCTGCGGTAGAAGCGGCTTTCACGGTCGATAAGCTTTCCGTTGTAGTAGAGCAGAAGGTGGTTGCCGTTCCCTTGATACTCAGCGATGGCCTTTTTCAGAGCCTCGTCTCCGCCCTGACTCTCGTCAGGAGTGTAATCAGGGTTGCCGTGGTCCATTCCTTCCGCCCACCATCCGAAGAGGAAGAGGGCGTTGCAGCCGACACTCTGGCCGGATGCGTCCACTTTCCCGTTGAGGTCAGGGTACTTGAACAAGTACTCACCGTACTGGTGCTTGAAGATCACCCTCTGCCAGCTCTTCATCTCGCGCACCCACCGAGGGGTCTCCCTATGATCCCACCAAGTGTTTACCCAGTCCCGGTAGATTCCGGAGGCCTTGTGCCATGTGCCTGAATATGGCGCGATCACGTTCGCCTCGCATTCCCAGTTTTCCCCACAGAAGCAGTGAGGGTACTTGTAGAATCCGAATTCGAGTATGTCATATTCACCGGTGGCCTCGTCCCTATAGACCCTGAGTCCGTGCCAAGTGTCCTGGAACGTGTCATCGTGCGAGCCGAAGTAGAGTCCCTGATTCTCTCCGAAGAGTCCGAAACAGTTCATGAAGACTTTCGCTCCGTATTTCACGTTCCTCTGCCTGAACACCTGCTCGGGTTTCTTGTAAGGAGACGAGCTCACCTTGTTGATTGTCTTGAGAGGATTGTCGAACAGCATTCCGCCGGCTTCCGAAGTATAGAGTTTATGGTCGGAAGGCAGCCGAGCGTCCCTGAGAAGCGGGTACTGGAACTCGCGGATGACAGTGTGCGGCTCATTGTTGCAGACTGTGGAGGCATAGCGCACCTTGTCTTCCTCAAGAATGATGTCGAGCCTCAGCTGCATGTCAAGGGTCTTCCCGTTGGCTGTGATCCGCGGATAGAGCACAGAGATTCGGTTCCCGGCGGCGCTGACCTGAGGACTCTGAAGAGTAGGAAGGACCTGGATTTCCTTTTCGTAGGCCGCATCGTAATAGAGTCGCCACAGGTACCCGCCGGCGGCATATTCCTGCCCTGTCCTTTCGTTCCTGAGACTCAGAAGGGAGCCGTCCTTCCCGACTTTTACTGAAATATTCTCATTCTTCAGGCAATATGTCCCGTCTTCCGTGACGTTGTTTATGGCGAAGTCCACATACACCGGGCAATGGTCCGAAGGGTAAAGTCCGTCATATTTCCTCGTGTCGCAGACGTATCTCAGAGGAGAGACACCGTCCCCGCGGAAGTAGACAAAATCAATCCTCGGGGCGTTTTCCATGTCCGCGGCGGCGTTGTGGTTGTTGAATGTTCCTTTTGTCCCAACCTTCTCGGAAGCCGTGAGATACGAGTCTGACCACCATCCTCTTAGAATCGCGGATTCGGGGCGTTCCTGACGTGTGTTAAGGTCTCCGACAAGAAACGACGGCAGGTTTTCGGGATTATATTCCCTGGCACGCTCAACCACCAACGGAGCGAAATGACGGCGCGCCTCCTTTCCAAGCGGGAAATGACTTGCCATCACGAATATTCTCTTGCCGCTCGGCTTGTGAAGAAGAGTGGCGCAGCAGGCTCCTCTCTTGAATTTGCCCTCATCCCAGCCTGTGGAGATCACATCCGGGGTCTCAGAGCACCAGAAGTGGTGGAAATCAAGCATTTCGAAAACATCCTTCTTATAGACAATAGCCTGGGCTTTCACCGCCCCCTCGCCTTCGCTGTCATACGGGCTGAAAGTCCGCCACGAGTAGCCGCCGCCTTTTGCCTCGACAAGGGACGGGAGCTGACGGAACATAGTTGTGTCCACCTCTTCCGCGGCGAACACGTCCATCCCGCAGTCGACTATCGCCTGAGCAAGCCTGTCCTTGCGGTTTTCCCACGAATATTCCTCCTTTCCGATGTCTGAACGCCACAGATTGAATGTACCGACGCGTACTGTGATGGCCGGGCGCTCAGTCGCCGGAAGCGCCTTGGGTGAGGCTGCGGCGGAACTTGTCCCCAAAAGGGAGACAAGAACTACCGAGAGGAAAGATATTATTGATTTTCTGTTCATTAATATTTACGGATTACTTCTTGTAATGAGTTGTTAAAGAATCGTGAATCTGGCCATTATCGGATAGTGGTCGGAAATGTATTTCACACCGTAGCCGCCGCCGTTGATTGTGCGGAACTCGTTCGGGATCGCATTACGGTAGAAAATGAAGTCAATCTTTGAGTTGCCCGACCCTCCGTAGTTGTTGAAACTTGGGTGGTCATCGCTTGTGAGGGCCTTGTCCCTTGCCGATGACATCCAATCGAGATAGGGTTGGATTCCTGATTCAGGCTTGGAACAGTTCATATCACCGACGATGAACACAGGCGCCTTCTCCCCGCATGCCTCCTTCATCCTTCCGACATTCAGTTCGGCTGATTTTGTCCTTGCCAGATTGCCTTCGACAGTAGCGTAGAGAGGCATGTGGGTGTCGGCGAGGAAGAATGTCCTGCCGCTCTCCCTGTGTCTGAACTCCCCCCAAATGGTCGTGCGGTACTGGGTCTCCGTGTTCCATCCGTTGACCGATGGTTTGTTCGGAGTGGAACTGAGATAGAAAGATTTGCAGACCACATTGTCAAGGATCTTGGTGTTGTACAGGATCACAGTGTTGCCTCCTTTGCTCGTGCCGGTGTTCGGTACCTCGAGCAGGGCGTAGTCCGGAAGCATCGCAGTGAAGTCCTTGCGCTGCGCTGTCGACGCCTCCTGCATCCCGATGATGTCAGGAGCGGTCTCCTGAACCATCTTCCTCACACCTTCCTTGCGGTTGCTCCACAATTTGTCACCGGTGTCCCCTTTCGCAAGGGAATTCCTTACGTTGAACGACATCACACTCAGTTTGAACGGGGTGTCCGATGGCTTTTCGCCTCCGTTTTCGGTGGTCTTTCCGCATCCCGCAAGCGCAAGGATGGCGAGGAGGCCGGCTCCTATCTTACTAATATCCAACATTGTTGTCTTTCGCTAATTCAGGCATTACATTGGTTGTCGTGGTAGGAAGAGGCCAGAGATAACTCTTCGGGGCCACGAATTTCCTTTGCGAGAGTTTCACGGCATACTTTCCGCTGGTGAAGAACTGGTCGCTTCCCTTGACTGTGACCGTGAAGTCCGGGCAGTCGTTCTCGTCAATCTCAGGGACAGCTCCCATGAACCACATTCCGTCATCCATGTACCTCCTCTGGTTCTTCTCGCTCTTGGCCGGCAGACCGTAGTTCGCCGCGTTGAGCACCTTCTCCGCGATTCTCCAGCGCCAGATGTCGTAAAGCCTTCGGTTTTCCCATGCGAATTCCATTCGTCTTTCAGCCCGCAATACCTTGCGCAGCGAGGTCTGGTCCGTTTCTGTGATCTTAGGATAGCCCTCGGATTTTATGTCCTTGATTCCGTAAGCCCTCGCGCGGACAGTGTTCATGGCGTCGAGCACGCTTTCATCAATCTCGCCAAGTTCGATCTTCGCCTCGGCGTACATTTCAAGGACATCGGCATAGCGGAGGATTATCTTGTCATTCTCTGCCTCGAAAGGGCTGAGCCAGTCCTCGTCCACATGCTTGCGGAGCACGAGACCGTTGTAGGACGCGTACTGGTTTCCAGTTCCGGAGATCAGGTAGGTTCTGGAATCGTTGTTGTCCGTCATCTTGCCGTCACGCCCCATCACTTTAGGGACATCGAAACTTGGCTCGTAGATGATTCCAAGGTGCTCCGTCCCGTGCTCCACGATGGTCATGGCGCAGCGAGGGTCACGGTTCTCGAAAGGCTTGGCCGGATTGTAGACAGCCGATTCGTCAATAGGCTTGCCTTGATTGTCATAGAACGCGCAGAGAAGATCCCATGAAGGGCAGCAGGTGCAGCAAGTCGCCGCTCCGGAAAGTCTCGGAAGTTTGGCGGTGGTGGCGCCTTTGTAGAGATATTCATACTTGTTCTCGGCGGAAAGTGACTTTGAGCGCGGAAGGACAAAGATGGCCTCCGGAGAGTTGTGGGTCCTCATCCTGAACAACTCGCCGAAGTTCTCGTGCAGTGTGTACTGGCCGAGGTCCATGACTTTCTTGGCGCTTTTGGCCGCGATTTCGAAAAGCCTGCGCGCCTCGCCCTCGTCTCCAAGTCCGAAAGTGTCCCATTTCCTGATGGACGCGATGTGAAGGGCGAAACGAGATTCCATTCCCCACGCGCAGCCCTTGGTGGCTCTCTGAACCGTTCCTGAGACATAAGACTCAGGAAGAAGTCCGGCGGCCTCCTCAAACTCTGAGATCACCCAGTCAGAGACCTCCCATCTGTCGCTTCTTGAAAGCTTGTAGGCGGCCTCCCGGTCTTCCTTGCGGTCGAAGTCCATGTTCTCGTCAACCAGCACCGGCTTTCCGAAGTGCGCTATGACGCGGGCGTAAAAGCAGGCACGGTAGAACTTTGCGTTGCCGAGGATTTCATTGTATTTGGCCTCAGGAATATTATCCATGGCGCCAGGAAGCTCACGGATGACCTTGTTGCACCTGTTTATTCCTTTGTAGGATATGTTCCACATCTGTGAGGAAAGCGGGAAGGAACCGTCCACTCCATCCTTGAGATAACGGCTCAGGGAGCTTCTGTTCGTCCCGTCATCGGTAAGCAGGTCAAGCTCGATCTGCTCGCTGTCGCCCCATTCATTCCTTTCCATCGGCCAGTACATCTGGTGAAGAAGCGCGTTGAGGCACATGTCGAACTGCTCGGCGTTCTTGAACCAGTTGCCTGTGGCAGCCTGATCCTTAGGGTTAAGATCCATGTTCGTGCACGACACCGCCATCATCGAAAAGCAGACGGCAAGAGATAGTATTGTTCTTTTCATTATTCCGGGTTTTAGAAATTGATCGAGACAGAGAAGACCGCCGACTTGGTGATTGGGTAGGATGTCGTTCCGACCTCAGGGTCCCATCCTGTCGGATAGTGGCTGAATGTGAAGAAGTCGGTGAGAGTGACGCCGAGGCGGAGATTGCTGACGCTGAGTTTCTGCATCCATTTGTCAGGGAAGGTGTAGCCGAGACTTATATTCTTGATTCTCAGATACGCTCCATTTATCAGCCAGTAGTCGGAATAGGCGTAGTTGCCGACAGAGGTGGTGGAGCCTCCGGATGTCCATGAATATCTCGGGTACTTCGCGTCGAGGTTCTGCTCGATCGTGTTCTTATAGCTCCAGGAGGCTCCGCCGGCAAGGTAGGTCGGGAAGTTATAGACCTGTCCCCGGAGAGGCTGGACCATGTAGTTGTTGAGGTAGCCGTTACGCTTGCCCACACCCTGGAACGTGAGTCCGAAGTCCAAGTTCTTCCAGTAGAGGTTGATGTTGCCACCGAAGCAGAAGTGAGGCAGGGAGGAGCCAAGGACCGTGCGGTCATATTCTGCATTGATGATCTCAGCCGAGCCTTCCGCGTCCGCAAGGTTCACGTAACGGATGTCTCCCGGATACTGCGTCCCCATGCATGCCGAGTTGTCCACCTCTTCCTGAGTCTGGAACAGTCCGTCGCTCTTGTAACCGTACCAGGAGTTGTATTCCACGCCCTCCTTGATGATCTTTCCCGAAGAGATGACTTCCTTGCCCTGAATGTCGCCCATGGTCGAGACGTCATCGGAAAGATTGAAGTCCACCTTGTAGGTGAAGTCCCCGATTGTGTCCTTCCATCCGAGGGTAATCTCCCATCCGTTGGTGTGCATCTCTCCGAGATTGTCGTAAGGGTTCGAAAGTCCGACGACAGGAGCCACCGGCACTTCGATGAGCATTCCGGAAGTCTTCTTGTAGTACCAGTCAGCCGTGAATGTGATACGGTTCCTTAAAAACGCAAGGTCGAGTCCCACGTCAATTGTGGAAGTCGTCTCCCAAGTAAGGTCTGTGACGATGGCGGAAGACTGGGCGTAACCTGTCACCGGAGTCACCTCGTCTCCGACATAACCGACAGGGTGGCTTACTGAAAGCATTGACTGGTACGGATAGTAACCGTTGATGCGTTCATTGCCAAGTTCTCCATAGGAGACGCGGAGCTTTCCATGATTGAGCACTCTCTTTGCCGCCTCCATCCAAGGCTCCTCGGAGAACTGCCAGCCGGCGGAGCCGGAAAGGAAAGTTCCCCATCTGTGCCCGGGAGCGAAGCGTGAAGTCCCGTCGCACCTGACATTTCCTTGAATATAATAACGTGAGTTGTAGTTGTACATCAGTCTTCCGAAGAACGAGTTCCTCGCAAGCTCGTGCACGTTTGAGCTCTTGGCTGTCGCTGTCGCCGGGTTTCCGGCCTTGAGGTCCTCTATGAGAGCGTTCGGGAAGTCTGAATTGCCGGCGATGATCGTGTCGGTGTCGAGATAGTAGTTCTCATAACCGGCCATCGCGGCGAAATTGTGCTTTTCGGCGAACGTCTTCTGATAGTTGGCGTAAGCCTGGAAAGTGCCTTCGTAAGTCCAGCCCCTAGACTCGTCGAGAGTGGTTGTGAGCGCTTCGGAGATGTACTTGGTGCTTGTCGTCTCTCCGGCGTAATAGTATGGAGTCTGACGCCTGAAATCACTTTCGTGCGAGAACCCGAACTTAGGAGAATACAGGGCTGTGATGGTGAGTCCTTCGACCGGCGTGGCGTCCAGCTGGAACTTGGCCGCCGTGCGGAACGTCCTGGTCTTGTCCTCTCCACCGCTCATCATCGCCGCATAGATGTTGCTGGCGTCCTTCCCTGGAGAATATTGTCCGTTGGACCACACCGCCGGGTAGATCTGTGGCATGTATCTCATTTTCAAGGCAGGAGACGAGTGAGGGTCGATCTTGTCCACGTACCTGAAAGATACGTCCGCGGAAGCCTTGAGCCAATTGAATATCCGCAAGTCATTGTTGAGTCTCGCCGTGTAACGTTTCCAGCTCTGGTTCGCCTTGTAGAGACCGTCAACGTCGTCAAATCCGAAACTGAGGGACGAACGGAGTCTGTCCCCTGAGACTGAAAGCTTGAGGTTGTGCGAGTGACGAAGCGCGTTGTTCTTCAGAATCAGATTCATCCAGTCCGTGATCGGGTAGGTGTCCGGATCCGCTGAATGCAGGGACATGTAGTTGTCCACGAGGTCCCTGTCGTAGGCCTGATACCATCCGCTCTCAGGAAGATCATTGTACTTCAATTCGTTGCATGCTTCCATGTAACTTACCGCATCCATATATTCCGGCATCCTGGTCGGAGAGTCGATTCCAAGACTGTAATTGTAGGACACACTTGCCTTGCCGTTCTCCTTGGCCCTTTTTGTGGTTATGAGGATGACACCCGCGGCGGCCTGTGAACCATAGATGGAAGCCGAAGCGGCGTCTTTCAGCACCGTGATGTTGTCGATGTCCACTGGATTGACATCACTGATCGCACCAGGGACTCCGTCGATGAGGACGTAAGGGGATGTGGCTCCGGAAGTCATCGAGGTGATTCCCCTGACCCGGATCGTCGCCTCTCCTCCAGGAGCCGAACTCGAACGCGTCACGGTGACACCAGGCATGGCGCCTTGGAGAGCCTCGGAGACCGTCGAAGTCTGCCTTGATCTGACCGCGTCCCCTTCAACGGAAGTCAGGGATCCGGTGAGGTCCTTCTTCTTGATTGTGGAATAACCGATGACCACGGTCTCCTCAAGAATGTTATCCTCCTCCTCGAGAGTCACATTGAACACCGTCTTTTTTCCGATCAGGACTTTCATCTCCCTGAACCCAAGGCTGGAAACCGTAAGTGTCGCCTCCGGCGAAGGCTCGGACTTCACGTCCAGAACGAAATTTCCGTCCGCGTCGGCCATTGTTCCGATATTAGTTCCTGTTATCATTACTGTGGCTCCGGGAACAGGCTCACCCGATGTGTCGGTGATCTGACCTGACAGGCGCAGCCCCTGTGCCATCGCCGGGTACAGTGCCAGAATCAGAAACAAGACAAGGCATGCTAATTTTTTCATTTTCTTCCTTGTTTTTTATGGAATTTGTCTAACTTTGCAGCGCATTAAACTGTGGTGTAGTGTGGTGCAAAGGTACACATAATTTTAAAACTAAGAACATTTATGCGTAATTTTTTTAAAACTTTTTCGATTCTGCTTGCCACATCCGTGTTTTTCGGGTGTCAGGAAGCGGAATCCGATCCTGACTCAAAGCCGGAGCTTTCGGTGGACGGGACAGAATTCACAATACCAGCTGAAGGAGGAAGTGTCAGCGTAAAGATCACTTCCAACTGCTATTGGGATGTCAGCGTAGAGGATCCGGACGGAAAACCAGCCGCCTGGATTACCGCGGGCATGTCAAAAGGCAGCGGCTCCACCTTACTTGAAGCCACAGTCAACGCAAACGTCAAGACCGAACAGCGCGTCGCCCTCATCAAGGTGGAGTCTCCGGCTGACGGTGTTGAATCCTGTGTCATCAAGGTGACCCAGGAAGCCGGAAAGGAAGTTGTCGCGGCGGGATATTCATTCCCGATATGTCAGACCATCGACATCGATGCCCCTGAAAGCCGCAAGTTAGTGAACGCAGTGATCTCCGGCAACGAATGCCAGTTCAAGGACGGGATGGTTCTAAGCTGCACAGGTTCGGCTGCAACGACATCCCTCGAATGTCCTTCACACACCCAACCTTCCGGAGGAACGGATGCCGACAGGTCAATCCACCGCAGCATACGTTTTGACAATTTCGCAAAGGGAGAATCCATCTTGATACGTATTCCTGTAAAGGACGCCGTCAGCGGCAACCTTCGCCTAATGATGGGGGCACGCGCCGCATCCTTCACTAAGGCTGGATGGTCATACTACTGGAGCGCGGACGGTGAGAAGTGGAATCAGGTTGAAGTGAAGAACGCCACGACTCCTGGCTCTGACGCCGCTTGGAACAACATCGCGTTCACCATTCCGCAAAGCGAGGCTATTCCTGCCGGCGGCAATCTCCACTTCAGGATGACGGCTGACGGCGACCGCTCAAAGACCTATGTCTGCATCTCCAACGCTATCTGCGTGTTCCCGGCCGAGGCTGAGAAATCTTCGCTTCCTAAGATGGACGACAGCAATATCGCCTTCACCAACGGATTCGATGACCTTGTAAGATCAGAAGCTTCGTATCCTGAACTTCTTCCGCTCAACCTGATGGCGAGCGCGACGAGCGGCTATGCGTCTAACTATAAGTCATTCAATGACCAATATATTCCCGATGCCGCCTATGAGACGATTTCATCCGCGGCCGGCTGCTACGAGCGCCCAGGCTTCCTTCAGGTTGGCTATTACGATGAGTCACTTTGGACAAGGCAGTGCATCGGAACCTACAGGATAATCATCGGTGAGCGCCTCAAACAGATGGGAGTGTCTTCGGCTGACGCCAGATTCACCCTCAATGCCGGAGCCTATAAAGACGCACGTGGCTACGACCCTCTCGCAAAGGTCACTGTGACTGTCGACGGAACTTCATACCCTCTTGATCTTCAAATTGGTACAATGAAGGAATATACGGTGGAGATCAAGAATATCACCCAAGCCTCGGTGATAGCCATCTCCACTCCTAAACTGACAGAAGAGGAACTTGCCGCCCTTGGACGAGGAGACAAAGCGACTTACCTCCAGGACTACAGGTTCTACATCGATGACCTCAAGGTCGAATTAACTGAAATCCACTCAAAGGGAGCGTCCGGCAACGGTGGCAACGAGGATTTCGGCAATGGTGGATCATATAAATGGTAAACAAGATGAAAAAGGAATATATCATGATGGCCATCGCTCTCGCGTTTGTGGCCTGCGACAAAGAACAGACTCCGGTCTCTGTGGAGTCTTCCGAACTCAGGGCAGTGTCCGAGACCGGCACAAAGGCTCACCTTGAGGGGGACAAAGTCATCTGGGACAACGGGGACGCGATCAACGTGTTCACAAAGAATGATGCGGGGACTTATGGCTCGACAAAGTTCACGACCTCCGAAAGCGGCTCATCAGTCATCTTCATGGGAGATGGGGTGAAACTTGGCACTGACACTTACGCCATCCATCCGTTCTCGGAAGGCAACACTTTCTCCGACGGGGTCTTCACGACATCGATAAGCTCTGTCACCCAGCAGATTGTAAAGGACGGTTACCCAGCCGGCATCAATGTCGCTGTGGGAAGATGTGACGCGGAGAAGAGCGTTTCTTTCCGCAATGTCGGAGCTCTTCTCAAGTTCAGGCTTACTCAGGAAAGCGCGGACACTCTTCGCCGCATAGAGATAAAGGCCAATGGAGGTGAGACCATTGCCGCCGAAGGGAATGTCTCCATAGACTGGAACAACGGAGAGCCGAGAATAGCCGCCTCTGAAGGAACCCAGGTTTCCGATGTGGTGACGCTCACACCTTCCGCCAAGACTTTCGTCACCGGTGACACCTATCATGTTTGGATTCTTCCGGGAAAATATGAGAAGGGAATATCCTTGACCCTTGTCTCACCGACACAAATGTCCGCTGTCAAGGTTGGCAAAGAGGCTCTTGAGGCCGGTCGTAACCAGATTATCGACCTCGGTGAGATCGGCAGGCTGACACTCAAGGAGAAAGAGACCGAGAAGATGACACTTGAGTTTGACTTCACTGGAGAAGCCCCGGAAGGATGGCCGACAAAGGACAACTGGAAGAAGGCCGGTTCCGGAGACTGCCCTGCGGGCGTTCCTTGCCCTGGTAATCTCACAGCCGTCTATAAGCACTCCAACGGCAACAGCTACAACTTCATCCTCACCGATGTCGGCAATGCCACCGCCGCACGCGTCTATTGGTCCGCCGACAAGGGTGTTGTGCTTGGAGCCGTCTCAAGGTATTTCGGATTCCCTGCCATCGAAGGCTACAGGCTCATCAAGGTTTCCTGCGTCCAGGGAACAGGCACAAGCTCGAAGCGTAAGGCAGCCATCACATCCAGTGTTCCGGAAAGCACAGATGCCCAGAACACCTATGTGAACGGTGGTGGAATAATTCCTTGGACAACCAAGGGAGACACGTATAGTTGGAACCTTGAGGACACAGCCGTGAACACAGTTTACTACCTTACCTGCACTCAGGGTGGAATAGGAGTGTCAATCCTGACCCTTACCTATGAGAAAGCGGAATAGTCCGGATGATTGAATATACCAAAGGCGGGCAACCACTCCGGTCGCCCGCCTTTTTGCTTTCAAAGCTGCTTCCGAAATCAAAGATTGCTCAAATCCGTGACTTCCAGCGGTTTTTCGATTGCCTTTCTTGCCGCCTCCAGAGCTATCGGGGCATTGCAGTCAGTGACAGGGGTCGTGTAGTTTTTCTTCGATGTGTCGGATGTGGAGAAACGGTAGCTGTTGCCGTCCATGGTCCTGCCGACACAAGGACCAAGTATAGACTCAAAGACCGTGCAGTTTGCCGTGTAGCGAGTGATGCCCTTGTCAAGATGGAACAGGTCTCTTGACAGATCCATACCGTTGTCAACGTTAAGACTTGTAGTCCTTAGGTTCTCCACAGCCGTTCCGGTCGAGATAAGGTACTTGATGCCTGTCTGTTCAAGCACTTGCTTGGTGTGCCCCACAATGGCTGCATACATCCTGCCGCGGTCGTTGCCGAACCAATTGACTAGACGTTCGCTTCCCGTGGCGAAAACCTGCGACATCAGATATACGAAAACGGGCTCCTTTTCGGGCTGCATTGCCTTCACCTTCTCCATCAGTCCTTTGACGGCGTCAATGCCGACCTGTGATTCCTCAAAACCGTCCCAGGCATATTTCCGCCCGGTATATTCCTGAAGAACCACAATATCATAAGGTCTTCCGCTGTCCCAAAAGGCGGTCAGGGAGCTGTTACAGTTCTCGTTTTTGTAAACCTTGTTTCCATCCCATTCATCATACCCGGGCTCATACTTGTAGCGCATGCAGACCTTCGGGTCATCGAAATTCTCATTGTAGCCGACAAGGGTGTAGCCTCCGTGAAAGGCCCGTTCCATTGAGAAATTCGTGATTCCGGCCGCCTTGAGGATTCCGGGGAGATGCTCGGTGGCGTCAAATGTAAAACTGTTGCCGATGAACAGAACCCTGATTTTGTCCTGTCCGACAGGAAGTTCCGGGGTAACGGAAGCCTCCGCGCATCCGCAATCGGCCTTGTCGCCGCAGCACTGGGCGAGCCCGTCCTGAGACATGCAGGCAAGGGCGATCGGCAAAAATCCAAATAAAAAAAATCTTTTCATGTCATCATAAGTTTACTGTGGTGTGGTATAGTGTGCAAAATTAGCAAAAATAATCATATAAATATTAATGCGTGTGACTAAAGTAATTAGTCACACGCATTAATATTCCCGGCAAACACACTACTGGACCGAAAGGAATGCGGCGAGGGACTTCTCTATCTCGTCGGCAAACTCCTTGTCACCGGCCTTGCGGATGACATCGTTGGTCATGTAGTAGATGAGATTGCAGTTATATTCAAAGTCACTCTTGCACATCGGGTAGAAATCAAGGTAGAACCTGATGGACTCGGTGAGCTCGTCGGTCAGTTCCGTGGCAAGAGCCTTGGCCTTCTCCGGCTTTCCGAGAGCGTAATAGTCCTTGATCATCTCTATCGGGAAGAGGGCGTTGGAGCCCCAGCCGAGAATCGAGTTGTCGTAAGGGTACTCCTTAGGCTTGAGGACCTGCTGGCACTTATCAAGCATCTCCTCGGCACGGTCGTTCTCTCCGGCCGCGATGAACGCGTTGGCGGCCGACACGAACATATTCCTTAAAGACATCACTCCGAGGAAGGTGTAGGTGTTCTGGTAGTCAACGCAGTAGTCCTCGCAGGAGACAGCGTCGAAGCAGAACTTGTCTGTGATCATGTCGTAAAGCTCGTCAGTGTCCACAAGACCCACCTCCAATGACTGCACCTTGTTCCTGATCGGGACAAACTTGTAGGAAAAACCCTCGTACATCAGGTAATTCTTAAGTCCGATGTTCAGGTCCCCGCCCTGATTGAGCATGTTCAAAGGTCTGTCCCACTGGTAGGTGGAGAGGAAGTCAAGCACGAAGAGCTCCTGCTTGCTGAGGTAGTTCTTGCTCTTAGGGATTTCGATGACAATGGAGTCCGGAATCTGGTCGGCAAACTTCTCGCTCACGATTCCGCTCTTAAGGCAGTTCTCCTTGTTGACAGGAATGATCATCTTTCTGGAGACCCAATAATCCTGCTTGCTGCCGTCCTGATACAAAAGTTTGGCGTCAGGATGCTTGAACACGGTGATGCAGTCGGAAAGCAGAAGGGCCTGGTCACGCTTGTCCTCGATCGGAACCCACTCGTTGGTGCCGTAAAGGTACTGGTCCTGCCCGATCGAAAGGTTCAGCGGAGCGGAGTTGTTGATGGCATACCTCATCTGGTCTATGTACCAGTCCGTTCCAAGTAGGGAGGTATTGCATATTCTCACATCATTCCTAAAGCCCTCTACCTCCTGGGCGTACCAAAGAGGGAAGGTGTCATTATCGCCGTGAGTGATAAGCAAACCATTCTCGCCCACCGAGCTAAGATAGTTCTTTGCCACCTCGACGGCAGTGTAGCGGTTGCTTCTGTCGTGGTCATCCCAGTTCTCCTCCGCCATCAGCGCGGGAACGAAAAGACAGGCGACGGAAGCCACGGCGGCCACGGCTACCGTGTGCTTTTCCTTCAAGGCGGAAGATATCCATGAATATATGGCCGCGACCGCGAACCCTATCCAGATGGCGAACGCGTAGAACGAGCCCGCATAGGCGTAATCCCTTTCACGCACCTGGAATGGAGACTGATTCAGATAGAGGACAATCGCGATTCCGGTCATGAAAAAGAGCAGGAATGTAAGCCAGCATCCCCTGCGATCCTTGTCGAACTGGAAACACAGGCCGATAAGGCCAAGGAGGAGCGGCAGGAAGAAATAATGGTTCTTGCCAGGATTGTCCTGAAGCCACTGCGGAGCGTTGCTCTGGTCGCCCAGGTGAATCTTGTCGATGAACGGGATTCCGCTCTCCCAATTGCCCGTGAACAGGTCGGAAGAAGGTGAATGGATCTCGTTCTGACGGCCCACGAAGTTCCACATGAAGTACCTCCAGTACATCCATCCAAGCTGGAAGTCAAAGAAATACGCCAGATTGGCCCCTTGAGTAGGCTTTTTGTATTTAGCGCCAGGCACAGGAGTTCCCTTGCCATCGGTGTAGGATTCGTAGAACTTGATGTGCCTGTCATCAATGCTGTACATTCTCGGGAACAGCATCTTTCCGGAGCGGTCATACTTGAAATCAACCGGAGCCGGGACACTCTTGTATTTTCCGTCCAGCGGAGCCCAATAGGACTTCCGTTCGATATCATACGGCGCGCCGTAGTACTGACCGTAAAGCAAAGGAGTGGAGCCGTACTGCTCACGCGAAAGGTAACGCACAAGAGTGAAGGCGTTGTCCGGCTGGTACTCGTTGGTCGGGGTCTTGGCGCAGGAGCGGATGATCACGATGCTGAACACGGAGAATCCGATCACGATTGTGGTGAAGCACAGCAAAGCCGTGTTCCAGAACACTTTCTCAGTCTTGAGGGTCTTGAAAAGTCCCCAGAAGCAGGCCGTGAGGAGAGCAACGATGAAGAAGGCGGCTCCGGAGTTGTACGGGAGTCCGAGAGTGTTCACGAAGAACAGGTCGAAATAAGCTGCGATCTTCGGGATGTAAGGGATCATGAAGAAGAGGATGAATCCGAGGATCACCACCGAGATGGCCATGATCTTGACATATTCCCAGAATGAATATGGCTTGTCCTCCCTCATCTTGAAGTAGTACATATAGACCAGCATCGGAATCGCCAGCAGGTTCAGCAGGTGGACTCCGATGGAGAGTCCCATCAGGAACGAGATCAGCACTATCCAGCGGCTGGCGTACCTGCGGTCGGTCTCCTCGTACCACTTTGTCATCGCCCAGACGACCATGGCCGTGAACAGGGACGACATCGCATAGACCTCTCCCTCGACCGCCGAGAACCAGAAGGTGTCAGAGAAGCAATACGCCAAGGCGCCGACGGCGCCGCTGCCGTAGATGGCGATGGCCTGACCCAAGGAATATTCCCCTGCCCCGCCTTCGCCGTCACGTTTCGGCACGACCACCCTTTTGACAAGGAAGACGATGGTAAGATAGAGGAAGAATATGGTGAGAGCAGAGCAGATCGCGCTCATCGAGTTCACCATCACAGCGGCCTTGTCCGGGCCGGTGAACATCGTGAAGAACCTTGCGATGAGCTGGAAGACCGGGTTTCCCGGCGGGTGTCCGACCTCAAGCTTGTACGATGACGCGATGAACTCTCCGCAGTCCCAGAAGGAAGCGGTCGGCTCAATGGTGGAGAGATAGGTGAAAGCCGAGATGGCGAGGACGGCCAGCGCGGTCACCTTGTTCCACAGTTTGAATTTCTTAATGTCCATAAACTAACTATGTTCCTAAATCGGCCGAATCAAGCCGACAAACAGACAAAGATACAAAAGGATTCGCTATCTTTGCAAAAATATAACAAGGAATATCTTATGAAACCTGATAACGATTGGAAGCAAAGGCTCGGTGTCGTCTATTCGACGAACCCGGACTTCGATTACGCCAAGGAGGAGACCGCCGAGACGGAGACCCTTGAGCCGTCCAAGCAACGGCTTACAGTCACCATCGACAGAAGGAACAGAGGCGGAAAGCAGGTGACATTGGTAAGTGGGTTCGTGGGCACGCAGGAAGACTTGGCGGCTCTCGGCAAGACCCTGAAGGTGAAATGCGGTGTCGGCGGCTCGGCCAAAGACGGAGAGATCACCATCCAGGGTGACCTGCGGGACAAAGTCACGGAATTGCTCAGGAACATGGGCTACAACGCTAAAAGAGGCAACTGACACTGATGGTCGACGATCCTGTCTTCTGTGGCCTCGCGGTCGCTTTCACGTTCATATTCCTGCTGAGCATCAGGAGTTTTTTCAAGATTCTTCCATCTCTGGGTGACTGCATCCTGCGTTGGAAAGGGACCCTTGACCTTGAGGATAGTCTCCAGCTGAGCGGCAGCCGGAACTGGATTGCCATCGTCTTGTTCGTTCCCATTTGCATGGTGGCATATTCCTATGACCTTTATCATCCTGACTACATGGACGCCCTGCCACCGGCCCTGAGGCTGGCGGCTCTCTGCGGGACGATGGCGGCCTACCTTCTGCTGAGATTCTTCCTGAACTGGCAGCTTGAGATGAATTCCTACAGGACAAAGGCGTTCTCCGCCGCCAACCATGCGTTTTTCAACTACATGATCATCCTGTTCCTCATCATGCTTCCGACAGGAGCCCTCCTCAACGCGGTGATTGGCGATAAGGAAATCACGCATGTGGTACTCCTGCATGTCATCGCCGTCACCTACCTGATCCACATCTTCAGGCGGGGACAGATTTTCGCCTCGGCTTGCAATCCTTTCACAACATTTTTGTATCTTTGCGGCCTTGAATTACTTCCGACCACCGTCCTGGTGCTTTCAGCCAAGCTGCTGTAGTGTCTCCGGAGGCCGAATTACAAAACAAGAATATGGCAATAAAGAAGATTTTGATCTCACAGCGCGCTCCTCTGAACGACGCCCCTTATGTCGCTTTGAAAGAGAAATTTGGCGTTGACATCACATTCAGACAGTTCTTTCTCATAGAGCCCCTCTCTTCAAGGGAGTTCAGGACGCAGAGAATCAATGTCCTGGATTACACAGCAATCATTTTCTCATCCCGCCATACCATCGACGCGTTCTATGGCCTATGCGAAGAGTTGAGGGTCAAGGTTCCGGAGACGATGAAATATTTCTGCACGACAGAGGCTGTGGCGATGTACCTCCAGAAGCACATCGTCTACAGGAAACGCAAGATATTCTTCGGCAACGGGACTCCGGAGTCGATCATCGAGCAGATCGGCGCGAAGCACAAAAACGAAAAGTTCCTTGTGACCCAGTCCGACTCAAGCAACAGTTCGCCTCTGACCAACCTCATGGAGGCCCAGAAGCTCGAGTACAAGACCGCGGTGTTTGTCAAGTCCGTACCGCAGGATCTAAAGGATCTGAACCTTAAGGACTACGACATGATCGTCTTCTACAATCCCTACGACATCAAGTCCCTCTACGAGAACTTCCCCGAGTTCCAGCAGGGTGACATCAAGTTCGTCGCCTACGGCAAATCCATCGTGAAGGCGATGGAGGAGGCCGGCCTCAAGATCGAGATCCAGGCTCCTACCCCGGAGGCTCCCTCTGTCGCCCGCGCCATCGAACTCTACCTTGGCGCACAGAAATAGTTCTCGGAATGTTCAACCTACCGAAATCAGAGCGGCTTCACGGGAAGTCGAAGATTTCGGCTCTGATGTCCAGGGGCCGCTGGGGGTTCACGTCCGGTCTAAAATACTGTTTTCTGAAAAATGACGAGACAAACGATGATGGGATTCTGTCACAACCGAATTCCATCATTGTGTCCGTACCGAAGCGTCTGTTCAAGAGAGCCGTCAAACGCAATCTCCTGAAACGCAGGCTCCGGGAAGCCTACAGAACCCAAAAGGACATTCTCCCTCCGAAAGGATATTCAATACTATTTCTCTATAACACAAAAGAGGTCTTGGAATATGCCGCCGTGCGGGAGCAGGTCGCCTCGGTTCTTCAAAAGATAGCGGGACATGAAGCCTAACGGGGATATTCCTCCTTGGAGACAAAGGATCAGAAAAGTGTGCATCGCGCCGTTTCTGGCGTTGATCTGGTTCTACCGCACCTGCGTCGGGCCATACATCCCCAAAACCTGCCGGTTCGAGCCTTCGTGCTCCACCTACGCCATCGAGGCGTTCAAGAAATGGGGGCCGATCAAAGGTCTCTTCCTGACCGTCTGGAGAATCCTTCGCTGCAACCCCTGGGGCGGCAGCGGGTATGATCCGGTGCCTTAGATCTTATGATTTTTCTTCCGGGAGCGGAGGTGGGAAACGCTTTCGACAAGAAGCTGATCCCTGAGGATATACCTTGCGGCGATGAAATTCAGAATCGCGGCGACGAGCGGGAACACTGCGGTGAACTTGAATATCCATTCCTTGTCAGCCGTAAGATAATCCACCCCGATCCAGACCTGAAGAGCGATCATCAGGATGGCTGAGAGTACGGCCGTACGCATCTGGAAGACCCGCGTGTTGAACGTGAACACTGCCAGCAGCTGAAGGATTGTGATCAGAATCAAAAGAATAAGGTACGGAGTGTACTTGATGTAGGTCAATTCCACGGCATGAATCCCGCCGGGACCAAGCGTGAAAGCCTTGACGCTGAAGAAAAGCGCCGCTATGAGACCTGTGGCGACGCACAGGTATAGAGTTTGAAGTCTTTGCCACATATTTTACAAAAATAGTTAATTCCGTTGAATATTCTTATATTTGGCGGCATAAGTAAGTGTTAAAAAAACAAATCGGTAATCTTTCATGATTACTAAACATTAAAATTCATATTATGAGAATAGCAGAATCTGAATTAATCATCAACGATGACGGATCGGCGTTCCACATCCATCTGAAACCGGAGGAACTGGCCGACATCGTCGTCCTCGTCGGAGATCCGGGAAGGGTTGACATGGTCGCCGGATTCCTCACCGACATCGAGTTCCGTCACCAGTCAAGGGAGTTCGTCGCCACGACCGGCAAGTACAACGGCAAGAGAATCACGGTTCTGTCGACCGGAATCGGAACGGACAACATCGACATCGTGATGACTGAGCTGGACGCCTTGGCCAATGTGGACTTCACGACCCGCGAGCCGAAAAAGGAGCACCGCACCCTGACAATCCTCAGGATCGGAACCTGCGGAGCCGTTCAGGCTGACATACCGCTCGGTTCGGCGATCTTCTCCCACTATTCCGTGGGTTGCGACGGTCTGATGAACTGGTATGCCAACAGGGACGAGGTCTCCAATCTTGAGATGGAGGAGGCTTTCAAGCAGCACACTCATTGGAACAAGAATCTCCCGTCACCTTACTTCGTGAAGGCAAGCGAGAAGCTGATCAAGAAATTCGAAGACTGTTCCGTAAAGGGAATGACCATCTCAGCCTCAGGATTTTACGGACCACAAGGCAGAGTCGTAAGACAAGGTCTCGCGATGCCGGACATGCTGAAGGACTTCGAGTCGTTCCGCTTCGGAGACTATCGGATCACGAACTTCGAGATGGAGAGCTCGGCTGTCGCTGGAATGGCAAGACACCTCGGCCACGAGGCCGGAACTATCTGCTGCGCCATCGCCAACCGCCACCTCAAGAGCAGCAATCCAGACTACAAGCCACAGGTGCGCACCCTCGTGGAACTCGCCCTGAACAGACTCTGCGAATAATTACGGGAATATCACTGCATACGGCGTCCTGAGGTGTTGTTGAAACGGCTCAGGACGTTTTCTGAATATGTCTTCGTGATCGGAATCGGAGCTATCAAGTCATTGTCGAGGTCAAGCTCATAGCCGTCCTTCTCCTTGCGCAGGACCTTGACCTTATCCATATTCACAATGTATTTTCTGTGGCAACGAACAAGGCTGCTGCCCCGGAAACTTTCCTCCACGGTCTTCAGGCGGCAGCGGAGCATGTAACGCTTCAGGTCACCCTTGCTGTCAGTGTACCAGACCACGATGTAATTGTCGTCAGACTCTATGTAGTAGAGGTTCGACGCGCTGACGCATAGTTTCAAGTCGCCGCTGTTGTCGAAAAGCGTGATCTTCTCCAATTGCGACGCCGGCACAGCCTCGTCAGAGACCACGTTGCCGTAGTTCATCAGACGGATGATCTGGTTCTTGTCCTGAATGGCATAGTACATTCCGGCAAGAATATAAGGGATTATCAATGAAGTATTTCCATACAGAAGAGCATTGCCCAACGTCTTAGGGAACTGATCCCATCCGATGCCGGTGATCGGCACTGTGATAAATGAATATGCCAGACAGATCACGATAACCTCACAGACGCACCACGTTATGTAGCCCAGAAAATTCATCTTGATTTTGTTCCGGGTCTTATACATGATGAACTTGCTGAGAATCACGATCATCAGCGAGCCGAGGGCGAAGAGCACCGTGAAAACGAAGAATCTTGAGTTTCCGAGCGCCATCCAGCTGTTGTGCGAGAACGGGAGACTGACCAAAAGGAAAACGATGGAGAACAACGCCGTGAAAGTCACGGTGTAGATAAGTTGATTCTTGCCACGAAGATAGCCTGGCAGAGGATTGTTGAAAAAACTCATCCTTTTCTCCTTTACTTGCAATTCCCGGCGATGACTCTTTCCGGCCAAGGCTTAGGGACCACAATGCAAAAGTAATAAATTTATGCTGATTCGGAAAGTTTAGGGAACGTCAAGACCAAATTGTTACCAATTGAGCGGTTTAATTAAACAGAGAACCAAAAATTTTGTCTTATAACGTTTCATATTCCAATAATCCTTACTAAATTTGTTTCCTTAAAACGTATATACGTCATATAACCATTTATTAATATATATTAACCAAATTGTTTTTTTATTAAACCGCTCAATTAATGAAAATCATGTTTTCAAGGCTGACAACGTTGGCCGTTTTCCTGATTTGGGGCGCTTTGGCTTTGTGTTCTTGCGGAACGGAGGAGACAGTGCGTGTCCCTGCGAAAATCTCTCTCGAGAACGCCGACGAAATGGGCCTGTGCGCCATCACATTCAGCAATCGTCAGGAAACAAAACAATTATCCTTCACAGCCGACGGGGATTGGTACATCCGCATTCCAAAGGACTGTGACTGGCTTACCGTCTCTCCGTCGTCAGGTTCAGGCGACGCGACGGTGAACTTAACCACAACGGTTTACGACGCGACCTCTCCGAGGACCACCAAAGTCGCTTTCGTCTGCGACAACATCGAGCAGAAGGCCTTGCTTCAAGTGACCCAGCTCCAAAGGTTCTTCCTGGAGCCGACGATCCTTTCCAACGTGCTTCCAAAGAACGGAGGTGAGGCCACCGTCAACATCAGCACCAACGGCACATTCAAGTGCGAGATAGACGCCGCCGGGGCAGCCTGGCTCTCAATCGTTTCCCAAAGTGACAACAAAGTCGTGCTCAACGCGAGTCCTATCTCGGAGACCGTCGCCAAGAACAGAGCCGAACTCACTTTCACCTGCATCGAGGATCCAGGCGTGTCCGCTGTCCTTGACCTCTCACAAAAGAACCTCGGCATCTCGATAGACGCGAAGGGAATCCTCTCGGATGGATACCAGGCTGAGGGGGACCTCTCCCTGAAGCTGCTCAACGTCACAAACTGGACACCTGAGTCCGACCAGCCTTGGGTGAAAGTGTCGAGATCTGGAGAAAAGATCCATTTCACCGTAGAGGCGAACCCTTACAGCGAAGACAGGACCGCACATATTTCAGCGATCTGCGCCGATACCGAAGAGGACAAGGATGTCAAGGGCGTGATCACCCTGACCCAGTACGCGGCCGCCGACCTGATGGACTTCAAGTTCCACGAGGACGGCACCGCCGAGGACATCTCCCCTCTGAAGAACAAAGTGAACTCTTGGACAACCGGAGCCACAATGAACTACTACGAAGACTATGGCGCATGGGGGCCGACAGTCTCACGCGCCATCAACAAGAACTTGGACAAGGCCAAAAACGCTTTCTGGGAGTGTGAATATACTGCATTCGACGCCAGGATCGGCGATGGTTACACAATCGAGTCAGTGTTCTCCATACCAACCGAGCACACCAACGCCGAGACAAAAGCTTTCGGTGCCACTTCCGGCGGAGGGTTCGCTTTGATGCTCGGAAACGCTAAAGAAGCGACCAACGCAGGGGATAAATCGAAAGCCCAAAGGGATGGCTCCATCGAGTTCATCCAGCACGGCAACGGCAACTGGAACTTCGCCGTCAGCCATGTACGGGCAGTGCCGGGACAACTCTATCATGTGTTCGGGGTCTGGGACAAGGAGACAATCAAGTGCTACGTGGACGGCGAGCTCAAGGCAACTGTCGGAGTTACAGCCCTCAAGCACAAAAACGGTCCGCACTATATGGGTGTCGCCGGAAACTACAACGGCGATGACAAGTTCAACGGTTCCTGGAACGGCACCGTCGTGGTCGCCCGCCTCTATGACAATCCGCTCACAGCCGAGCAGATCAAGGCAAAGACCGCTCTTAAAGGCAAGATCCAGATCGTGAAGTAACACCAGAAAAAAGCTCAGTTTATGAATAAGATAATCAAAAGGATATTCATGCTCGCCGTCACGCTTTGCCTCGGGGTCATTCCTGCCCTGGCGCAAAACGCGAAGACAGGCCAGGCAGACAAGATACTCAACGGTATCGTAATCGGTTCCGACGGCGACACACCTCTGGCCGGTGTCGTGATCCATTCCAAGGAAAACCCCAAGGAGGTCGCCACGACGGACGCACACGGAGAGTACAAGTTCTCCGTCTCCCCTACCACCCAGACCGTGGTCTTCGAGATGATGGGGTATGACACAAAGGAAATCAAGGTGGCCGACACCTACCTGTTCACTCTCGTGACCATGATCGTACAGGCGAACGCCCTCGAAGAGTCGGTAGTAGTCGGATTCGGTACGCAGAAGAAAGAATCCCTCGTGGGAGCAGTCCAGGCGGTGAAACCAGCGGACCTTGCGACATCTTCCTCGAACCTCACGACTTCGTTCGCCGGTAATATTCCGGGACTCATCGCCCGCCAGACTTCCGGTGAACCGGGAGCCGACGGCGCGGCCTTCTATATTCGAGGAATATCCACTTTCGGAGCCAACTCAAGCGCGCTGATCGTTCTGGACGGTGTTGAGATCACATCATCGATGCTCAACAACATCCCGACCGAGGCCATCGAGTCGATGTCCGTCCTTAAGGATGCGACCGCCACCGCCCTTTACGGTTCCAGAGGAGCCAACGGTGTGCTCATCGTGACCACCAAGGAAGGAAGAAATTCCGAGAAGATCGCCATCAGCGCTTCATTCGACAACACGGTTTCCATGCCGACAATGGTTCAGGATGTCGTCGATGGTGTGCAGTACATGGAACTCTACAACGAGGCCCTATACAATGTGGCCCGCCAGTCAGGCGCCGCATACGTGCCGTTCTACTCCAGCGAGAAGATCGAAGGCACCAGGAACCATCTTGATCCTTACGTCTACCCGAACAACGACTGGTACGGAATGCTGTTCAAGGACTTCGCGATGAACCAAAGGTTCAACGTCTCGCTGAGAGGCGGCGGAAAGAAGGTCAACTACTTCCTCAACGCCTCCATCTACAACGAGAATGGTATCATCAAAGAGCCTAAGGACGCCCTGCTTGATGTCAACCTCAACAACAAGAAGTACATGTTCCAGAGCAACGTCACCGCCCAGGCCACAAAGACGACCAAGGTTTCGATGAAACTGAACATGCAGCTTCAGTACCAGGACAGCCCTTACGAGTCCACTTCCAACCTCTTCTACTACACGATGCGCGCGAACCCAGTGCGCTTCCCGGCCGTTCTTCCGGCCCAGGACGGAGACACGTTCGTAAGGTACGGCAACAACGACACCTGGGACACCGGTTCCAACGACCTCAACCCTTACGCTTTGCTCAGCCGCGGCTACAAGGAGCAATACCGGTCATGGATGACCGCGTCCCTCAACGTTGACCAGAACCTGAATTTCATCACCAAGGGACTCTCGGCAAAGGCTTTGGTCTCTTTCTACAACTATTCCTACGCCGCGACGAACCGCTACCATACTCCGGCATATTACAAGATCAATCCGGACAGCGTCACGCTCAACGAGGACGGAACTTATTCATGGACAGCCAGCTCCATCGGAGCCGAGGGAACAACCTACCTTGAGAGTTCTGTCTCAGCCAGTGGCTACCACGAGTGGTCTCTGCAGGGCCAGATCAACTATGCAAGGAAGTTCGGGAAGCACGATGTCAGCGCCGATCTCGTTTACCACATGAAAGAGAAGGTGAACAACGCCACCGGATCCTCCGAGGAAAAACTTCTTCCGTTCAGGGAGCAGGGTCTCGCCGGCCGTGTCACCTACAACTACGCCAAGCGTTATTTCCTTGAGGGTAACTTCGGCTACAACGGTTCCGAGAACTTCATCGCGGGCAAGCGTTTCGGTTTCTTCCCGTCAGCGGCCATCGGATGGAACATCTCCAACGAGAAGTTCTTCACGCCTCTGAAGGGCACGGTGACGAACCTGAAGTTCCGCGCCTCCTACGGTCTCGTAGGTAACGACTCCCTCGGTGACGACCATCGCTTCCCGTACATCACGGAGGTCGACATGGGAGAAAGGGCCTACGTCTTCGGTTCCAACTTCGCCAAGGTCGGAGCCGGATTCATCTCCAACTACGGTAATGCGGACGCCACTTGGGAAATCGCCAGGAAACTCAATGTCGGAATCGACATCGAGCTCTTCAAAGACCTGAAGCTGTCAGCCGACTGGTTCCACGAGTACCGCACGAACATATTCATGCAGCGCAAGTCATTTGCGTCGAACGGCGGCGTGGGCGGATCGCTTCCGTGGGCGAACCTCGGAGAGACCTCCAATTCAGGAGTGGATTTCTCGATCAACTACAACAAGGTGGTGAACAGCGACTTCCAGTACTCACTGCGCGGAACGTTCACTTATGCCCACTCCGAAGTGAAGGCCATGGACGAGCCTGACTACTCAAAGAATCCGCACCTCTCGAAGATCGGGAAGCCTATCAACTCCAACAAGGTGCTCATCGCCGAAGGGCTCTTCACCTCGCAGGAGGAGATCGACAACAGTCCGAGACAGGATTTCGGAGCATATGGTGTCGGTGACGTGAAATACAAGGACGTGAACGGCGATGGTGTCGTGAACTCCAACGACTTCGTGTGGAGCGACAAGCCTTACTTCCCTGAGGTTCAGTTCGGATTCGGAGGTTCGGTCAAATACAAGAAATGGGACGCTTCCATCATGTTCCAGGGCAGCTCAAGGTACGACATCACAACGTACAACAACCATCCGTTCTGCGACAATCAGCATTTCGGCTACGGCATCGTCAAGTACATCGCCGACGACCACTGGTCTTGGGACAACAATAACAAGGACGCCAAGTACCCAAGGCTCACGACGGTTCCATCAGACAACAACACCCAGGCATCCACGCTGTACATGCACGACGCCTCATTCGTCCGTCTGAAGAACGCCGAAATCGGATTCACCTACAAGTTCGTGCGTTTCTACCTCCAGGGCAACAACCTGTTCTACATTTCCAAGTTCAAGTACTGGGATCCGGAGAAAGGCCGCGGCAACGGTCTGTCATACCCGCTCCAGCGCACCGTGAAGGCAGGTTTCCAGTTCAATTTCTAATCATTTATGAATATGAAGAAGATTTTTATCATACTCTCCTGTGTCTTGGGAATGGCGACCTCATGCGACTTCCTCGATGTCATTCCAAGCGGCAAGGCCACAGAGGACGACCTTTTCAAGACCCACGTGCAGGCCGACAACTTCGCCGCCTCGCTCTACTACTATATGCCTAACAGATGGTACTTCCAGTCCTCGCTTGAGATGTGCGGAGGTGGCGACATGGTGTCAAGTTTCTATGGCTCAGTGTACTACTTCAAATGGAAGTCCCTTGTTTTCAACAATCAGGAGACTCCGTCCAACACCTACGTGGCGATGTGGTCCACAACCTGCAAAAAGGCTTCAGGAGCCGTGTCCTACAACGTGTGGGGCGGAATCCGCAACGCATACCTCCTTCTTGAGAACATCGACAAGGTGCCGGATGCGAGCCAGGAAGAAAGGAACCGTTGGAGGGGCGAGGCCTACTGGAACATAGCCTACATGCACCAGACCCTTCTTGAATATTACGGCCCGATCGTCATCGTGGACCATCTCATCGGTCTTCAGGAAGACATCAACTACGCCCGCAAGCCTTATCTGGAGTGTGTGAAGTTCATCTCCGACATGTACGACAAGGCCGCCGAGTATCTCCCGGCGTCATATTCATCAAACTTCCTCGGCCGCGCGACGAAGACTACCGCCAAGGCCCTCAAGTCACGCCTCTGGCTTCAGGCGGCTTCCCCGATGGTCAACGGCAATGCTGAATGGTACTCAGACTTCAAGAACAACGACGGCACGCCGCTGATGCCTCTTGAATATGACAAGGAGCTCTGGAGTAAGGCCATGGACGCAGCCAGAGAGGCGATCCAGCAGGGTGAGGCTGACGGATTCCGGCTCTACGCTCCGAGCAAGGAGACCGACACCTTCGAGAAAGGCTACGAGAACTACAGGGCAGCGTTCCTCGGCGGTGACGCCAACGCTTTCTACAATGAGTACGAGCACCTCTTCTGCTATGCGGCCCAGGGCAACATCTCCTACAACATCAAGAATATGGCTCCGAGGACGGGCTACACTTCCTACAACCGTGAGGGATGGCGCGGATATTTCGTGCCTACGTTCGAGGCTGTGGAGTGCTTCCTCTCCAAGAACGGACTTCCGATGGATGTCGATCCTGAGACAAAGAATGCCATTCAGAATCCGACCCAATTGGTTGACGCTCCGGGCTATCCTGGTGAGAAGACCTCGATCCTCCACATAAACAGAGAGCCAAGATTCTACGCCTCCATCGGCTATGACCGCGGATCATACGATCTCAACGGCGAGACCTTCATGCTCAAGTGCCGTCGCGGCGAAGAGCAGCAGAACGACGGGAACACTGGCAATGAATATCAAGGCTGCACTGGTTACTATGTCAAGAAGTGGATCCACAAGTCCAACAACTACGACAACACCTCAAAGAATTTCACCTATCACAAGTTCGCTTTCCCGTACATCCGTTTCGCGGAGCCTTATCTGGACTTTGTGGAGGCCTACGTCCAGTACTACGGCAAGATTGACGGAGAGGCCCTGACCTACATCAACAAGGTCAGAGAGCGCGCCGGACTTCCAAAGTTCGAGGATTCATGGGCCAAGGTCGGCGGTCTTCCTACCGGAAAGACACTGCTTGACGCAGTCCTCAGGGAACGTCTCAGCGAGTTCGCGTTCGAAGGCAGGTGGTTCTACGACCTGAGGAGATACAAAGTCGTTCAGAACATTCTCCAGAACAAGCCACGTTCATGGAACATCGCCGGCAAGACGGCCGAGGATTACTACAAGATCACCGAGGCCTACGAGACGGACTCCAGAACGTTCACCGCTCCGAAGAACTACTGGCTGGCCATTCCGCAGGAACAGCTCACGATCAACGGCAATCTCGTCCAGAACCCTGGATATTAACAGATTCGATTTCGAGGGAGAGCAGGAGGGCGGTTGCCTTTCCTGCTCTTCATTAATAATCATGGCCATAAACAGAACGGAAAGACAACTTTGTAATTATTGATTATCAACTTATTTCCGACGCTTTTCAAACACGGTCACTTATACTCAAACATATTCCAATGAAAGATTTTATCGGAAAATTCTGCGTCTGTGTCTTTGCCGCCATTGGTCTGGCGACAGCTTGCACCAAGTCTGAAAAAAACAAAGAAGAGGTGCAGTTTTCTGTCTACGATGAATCCGGCGAGACTCCGGGATCGGTTGACTTCGAGGCGAAAGGGAAGAATGAATATCCACTGCGCGTGATGTCCAACGCCCCATGGAGTCTTGAGGTCAAGGGAGCGGACTGGATCACGGCCAGCCCTCTTTCCGGAGAGGAAGGCGCGAGGCAGATAAAGGTCAGCATCGCGAAGAACGAGACCCTTGAGGCGAGGTCGGGAGGCCTTGTGTTCACATGCCGGACGAAATCCGTTTCCATCACCATCAACCAGAAGAAAGGCTCCAACGACGGAGAGATCATCGTCCCTCCGACACCTCCAAACGTGCCTGAGGCCGACCTGCTGGATCTGATATTCAAGAATGACGGGACAGCGATCGACAATTCCGATTCCAAGATGCCGGTGACAACGGTTCCCGGATCATCGGCAGTGAATTATTTCAACGAAGCATATTCCAGATACGCCGCGCATTTCAGCCACACGCTCGGCGACGCAATAAGCTCCGGATACTACAAGATCGACTACACCAAGGATCAGAAATTCAGGAACGCGCTTGCGGACGGGCACTCCATGGAGATTGTGTTCAGGATGGACGCTCCGGCCAACGGACTGGAGATCAAGCCATTCAGTTCGATGCAGAGCGGCGGGACCGGCTTCCTGATCACAGACAAAAGCAGAGGCAGGGACATCACCTTCCTGCCTAACGTCAGTTCGAACGGAAAATCCAGCTGGAAATGGACACATTCGAACATTACTCCGGAAGTCGGCCGCTACTATCATGTTGTCGGAGTCTGGAGCAAGCAGGCCGGGAAATCCTACATCTATGTCAACGGAGAACTGAAAGGTGAGACCGAAGCGGCAGGAAACCTGAACTTTCCTACCGAGGGCAGCACTTGGTTCTGTGTCGGCGGCGACCCTAACGGAGCGTCCGGAGCGCACAGCGGATTCAACGGAGATGTGGTCGTGGCGAGAATATACGGCAATATCCTCAGCGCCAAGGATGTGGCCGAACTTTACAAGGTGGTCAAAAACGACATGAAGCCGGAAGTCATCTCGATAAGCGACTTGACATTGCTTCCGAACGCCAATGTCAAGCCAGGATGCTGGTTCCACGTGTACGCCAAGGGTTTCAAAAGCGGAGACCGCGTCAAGCTGGAATCGATGAGCAGTGAGGCTCTGTCGTACTCATGTACCACGACATACGGGGAAGGCTTCCTGAAGATTCGTATTCCGGATGACTTCAGAGCCGGAAAATACCGCCTTGTACTCGGCAGAGGAGAAACGCAGTACCCTTTGGGCTCATCTGAGTTCAATTTTGTAAGCGATCTTAAGAACTTTTACAACACAAAGATTGTGGCGCACCGAGGGTATCATCATGGCAACGCCGCTGAAAACTCGGTGGCGTCTTTGGCCGAAGCCCAGAAACTCGGGGTGTATGGATCCGAGTTTGACATCTATGTCACCACAGACGGGGTGCCTGTGATATACCACAACTCCACATTCAAAGGCAACGAGGTTCCCGAGGACGCAAAATATAAAGGTTGGAGACTCGACTCGAGAAGTTACGATGAGATCAAGGACTACAAACTCGCCAACGGCGAGCCGCTTCCTACGCTTGACGACTATCTGAACCAGGCAAAGCTTTACCCGAACGTGAAGCTGATCATAGAGATAAAGAATCACAACACCACAGGGAAGACAATGGCTGCGGCTAAAGCCTGCGTGGATGCCGTAAAGGCCAAAGGCCTGCAGAATCAGGTTGAATACATAGCCTTCAGTTACGAGGCCTGCAAGAGACTCGTGAAACTCGCACCGGAAGCGACCGTCCAGTATCTCAACGGCGACAAGGCCCCGTCGGCTGTCATGGCCGACGGCATAAAGGGCATCGACTACTCCTACAGCAAGCTTACGGACGCTTGGATCAAGGAGGCGAACGGGATAGGGATGACTGTCAATGTCTGGACGGTCAACAACGTCAGCGACATGCTCAACTTCATCTCGAAAGGTGTCACCCTCATCACCACAGACAAGCCTGTGGAGGCCATGGAACTTCTCTCAAAACCATTCGTCACCGAGGAATAACAGACGGAAACGCAATCAGAATCGCAGGGGCTCTTTCAGGTAAGAATATGCCTGAAAGAGCCTTATTTCATTGTCCTGGCCGTAGGCGATTCGCCACAAATCCTGCGAAATCGCCACAAAATCTCATCAGTCGCTACTCAAAAGGGCTATTCACCACTTTCTTTTTGGGCGGTTCGGGCATATTCATATTTTTGTCCGAGAACACTTAAAATATTTCAGTGAATTTATGAGAATCATCGGTACAGGAAGCGCGCTTCCAAAAAAGGTCGTGACCAACGACATGCTCGCGGGATTTCTGGACACCAGCGATGAGTGGATCTACCCACGGACAGGAATCAAGACAAGGCATGTGATAACAGACGAGAATCTGGAGGATCTCGGAACCGACGCCGTGCGGAAAGCTCTTGAGATGTCCGGGCTGAAGGTCGAAGACATAGATCTCTTCATTGTCTCCAACGTTGTCTCTGAATATATAACCCCAGGCATGAGCTGCATCATCGGAGAGAAGCTCGGACTCAAATGCCCCATGTTCGACATCAATTGCGCCTGCCCGGGATTTGTCTATGCCTTGGACATGGCGGAGACATACTACAAGGCCGGCAAGATCAGGAATGCGATCGTGGCTTGCGTCGAGGAACCTACCAGAATGGCCAGTTGGAAAGACAGAGGTACATGCGTCCTGTTCGGAGACGGGGCCGGAGCGGTCGTGCTGACCGAAGGTGACAACATCAAAGGCACAAAGCTGCACGCCGAGCCGTCAAAAGAAGAGATCTGGCAGACAAGGACTCTTGTGGACACCCCGTACATAACCAAGAAAGAGGAAAGTGTCCCGATGCAGATGAAGGGGCGCGAGGTATTCAAGTTTGCCGTAAAAGCATGCACGGAAGGTGTGCAAAGCCTTCTGGACGAGGTGGGAATAGACAAGAGTGATGTCGCCTATTTCATGATCCATCAGGCGAATCAGAGAATAATCGACTCCATCATCAGCTTCATGGAACAGCCGGCGGAGAAGTTCCCGGTCAACATCACAGACCACGGCAATTCATCATCGGCCTCCTGCCCAATCCTTCTGGACGAGTGCAACAGGAAGGAAATGTTCAAAAAGGGAGATATTCTGGTCTTTAGTGCCTTTGGCGCCGGTTTGCTCTCGGGAGCGGCCGTAGTGGAATGGTAATCTGAACATTAATTAGTATATTTGCAGCAATATGATAAATAGTATTATTTGTGACCTGCTCGGAATCGAGCGTCCTTTATTCCAAGGAGGAATGGCCTGGATCGCTGACGCGAAACTGGCCGCCGCTGTCTCAAACGCCGGCGGACTTGGCCTGATCTCCTCCATCAATTTCGGCACGGAAGCCGTCAGGGAGGAGATCCGCAAATGCAAGACCCTTACCGATAAGCCATTCGGTGTCAACATCATGCTTCAGGCTCCGAACGCCGGAGAGGTTGCGGAGATGATCATCGAGGAGGGTGTCAAGATCGTGACGACCGGAGCCGGTTCCCCTGCCGCTTACATGGAGAAATGGAAGTCAGCCGGAATCAAAGTGATTCCTGTTGTGGCATCCGTCGCCTACGCCCTCAAGATGCAGGAGCTTGGAGCCACGGCCGTCGTGGCTGAAGGAGCGGAGTCCGGAGGACACATCGGGGATATTCACACAATGGCCCTTGTGCCGCAAGTGGTTGATGCCCTTGGCATACCGGTACTTGCCGCGGGCGGAATATTCGATGGCCGAGGTGTCGCCGCCGCTTTCATGCTGGGAGCAAAAGGGGTCCAGGTGGGGACGAGATTCCTTATTGCGGACGAATGTCATATTCACGAAAACTACAAGGCCAGATTGATCGCCGCATCCGATGTCAGCACGATGGTGACCGGCAAGTCGCTTGGAGACGCTGTCCGTAGCCTCAAAACGCCATTTGCGAAGAAATTCTTCAAGATGGAATATGATCCTGCGGTTCCTAAGGAAGAGGTCCTGAAATTCGGAACCGGTTCGATGCGCAAGGCAGTCTTCGACGGAGATCTCGCCGGTGGAAGTTTCCTAGCGGGAGAGGTAGCCGGAATGATAAAGAAAAAGGAGACCGCCAAGGAGATTGTGGAAGACCTCATGGACGGAGCGGAGAAGCTGCTCGCAGGGGCTTCAAGGTTTATCAAATAGCAGAATATAAAGGATAAGAAATGAATAAAAGAGTAGTTATAACAGGAATGGGAGTCATCTCCCCTGTCGGAAATGACGTAAACACGTTCTGGAACAATCTGTGCAACGGAGTGTGCGGAATCGAGTCCATCAAGGCTTTCCCGACTGACAACCTGCCGGTCGGAATCGCCGGAATCATCAAGGACTTCAAGGCTGAGGAATATGGAATGGACAAGCCTTTCATCAGGAAGCAGGATCTCTTCACCCAGTACGGTGTCGCCGCGGCCTACCAGGCCATGAAGCAGTCCGGCCTTGTGTCACAGGGCGAAGGCCAGAACATCGATCCGTTCAGGCTCGGAGTATATTTCGGTTCCGGAATCGGCGGATTCGCCACTCAGTACAGGGAAATCGCAAAGATGATCGAAGACCCGTCTGGTCAGTGGATCTCACCGCTTTTCATCCCGACGATGATCTCCAACATAGCGGCCGGCCACATCGCGATCATGCACCACGCCGAAGGCCCTTGCCTTGACATCGTGACCGCATGCGCCACGTCCACGAACGCGATGGGAGAGGCTTTCCGCGCCATCAGAAACGGCTATGCGGACGCCATCATCACCGGAGGATGCGAGAACGCCACAATCCCTATCGGAATCGTCGGGTTCGCCAACGCCAAGGCCCTGTCAAGAGCCACCGATCCTAAATACGCATCGCTTCCGTTCAACGCCAATCGCGCCGGATTCGTCATGGCGGACGGTTCCGCCGCACTCGTGCTTGAGGAATATGAACACGCCAAGGCTCGCGGAGCGCAGATTCTTGGAGAGATGGTCGGCTACGGCAACACCTGCGACGCCTACCATTCCACAGCTCCGAGGCCGGACGGAACCACCCAGGCGAAGTGCATCGAACTGGCTCTTGAGGAAGCCGGATTCGACAAGGAGAAGGACAACCTCTACATCAACGCCCACGGAACCGGCACGAAACTGAACGATGTCGCCGAGACTCTTGCCTACAAGAACGCCCTCGGAGACTTTGCCTACAAGGCTCACATCAGTTCCATCAAGTCCATGACCGGACACATGTTCGGGGCTGCCGGAGCGGCTGAAGCCATCGCCACAGTGCTCGCTCTCCGTGACGGAATCTGCCCTCCAACCATCAATTTGGACACTCCGGATCCTGAGTGCGACCTTGACTACACCCCTAACAAGGCAGTCAAGACAGACCTGACGCTCGGAATCTCCGACTCGTTCGGATTCGGCGGACACGACGCCTGCGTGGCCTTCAGAAAGTGCCTGGACTAAACCGGGAATATTTCATCATTAAGACGACGGACATGAACAAGGAAGAAATCAAACAATTCCTGCCGCACCGTGAGCCTATGCTCCTCATCGAGGAGGCTTACATCGATGAAAACGGAGCGGCACACTCCAAATACAGAATCAAGGAAGACGAGTTCTTCACGAGAGGACATTTCCCTGGAAATCCGATAGTTCCAGGTGTGATCCAGTGCGAGATCATGGCTCAGAGCTGCGCGATTCTCGTCAAGGATGAGATTCCCGGGCACATCACCCTCTACGCCGGACTGGACAAGGTACGTTTCAAGAATTCGGTAAAGCCGGGAGACCTGTGCGAGGTGACAGCCACATTGGACGAGAGAAGAGGCAATTTGTTCTTCTGCTCCGCCAAACTGGAAGTGGACGGCAAGCTTTGCTGCAGGGGAACCCTCAGTTTCGCATTGGTACCTATTGAATAATGGAATATAGACGACTGGAGGAAGTGGAGTTCAAGGATCTGGAATCCAGAATCCTCTACGAGGACAATCACATCCTTGTCTTCAACAAAAGGTCGGGAGAGATTGTCCAGGCAGACAAGACCGGGGACGAGTGTCTCGCGGAGACTCTGAAAGCCTTCATCGCCCAAAGAGATGGCAAGCCGGGCAAGGTGTATGTCGGGATTCCACATCGCCTTGACCGGCCTGTAAGTGGTATAACCATCTTCGCAAAGACCTCAAAGGCACTTTCCAGACTCTCGGAGATGTTCCGGTCCGGAAACATCCACAAGACCTACTGGGCTCTGTGCTGCCATGCCCCGGATAAGGAGTCGGCCGAACTTGATGACTGGCTGGTACGCAACGAGAAGATAAACAAGAGTTTCATCGCCAGAGATGGCGAGAAGACTCCCGGAGCCAAACTTGCGAAACTGATCTACACTCACTTGAGGGACACGGAGAGATATTCATTGATCGAGGTTCGCCTTCTTACCGGGAGACATCATCAGATCCGCTGCCAACTGGCAGGAATCGGGTGCGTCATCAAGGGTGACCTGAAATACGGAGCTCCACGTTCCAACCCTGACGGAGGGATATGCCTCCACTCCCATGAGGTCAAATTCGTCCATCCTGTTAAAAAGACAGAAATGGACATCATCGCGCCTCCTCCCACATCATGGAGGATCTGACGCTCATTTGACCTGAGGTTCAGCCACATAATCCTGCAACCATTCCGTCGGAGTCTTCCCGGTGTTCATCTTGAACGCCATGTTGAACGAGACCGCGGTCCGGAACCCGGACATCTCCGAGACCTCGTTGATCTTGAGCCGGGGATCCTCCTTGAATAGTTCCATGGCCCGCCGTACTCTGTAATAATTCACGAACTGCCTGAAGTTTCGGCCGGAAAGGACGTTTATAGTCTTTGAAAGGTACAGTTTGTTGGTAAGCATACGGTCAGCCAGATACGACATGTCAAACGTCTGGCTCAGATATGGCCTTTTCTCCTCCATGTACATCACCACCCGTTTGTAGAGATAGCTCATTTTCTTGTCCTCATCTACTTTTTCGGCGTATGTTGTCCTCAAATTGCCCTTGATTATGTCCTTGATCTTTTTCTCCGTCTCCCGGTTGAGCACGAATGTCCTTCCCGTCATAGCCCGGAGGTATAACAAAGCATAAAGTCCAAGGAACATCAGCAGAGAAACGGTTGAAAGGGCATCACTCCAATGTCCGGACATCGGGATGCAGCCAATGAAAAGCATGCCGGCCACCAGAAAGGCGAGCGAATAGAGAAAGCGGGAATGCTCCTCCACGTTATGCCACACCGCGGTGTGGCGGAACATCATACGGATCCCCGTAAACCGCAAATAGGCGATGTAAAGAAAATAGCAAAGGACAAAGATGAACATCGGGACAAATGAGCAAACCGCCCGTTGGCACTTAAAGTCAAGGGTGCCGGCAGCTCTGAAACCAAAGCACGCAAAAGAGGCAAGACCGGACGCCAGCAGATAGGTTGACGCGACAAACGAGGCTTTAGGCTTCTCAAAAGAACATGGATACAGGACGAGTATCGCCGTAGACATCGAGAGGTCCACCGCCAGTTCCTGAAGCCCGACGGGACAAGGAAGCGCGATTTCGAGCAGGATCAAAACCATGCCTCCAGTACACGACATCAGACGGATCACGTGCCTTTCAGACCTGTTGTCTTTGCTGAGTCTCAAATCATAGATAAAGAAAAACGCAAACTCGGCAAGAGCCAGAATTGCAATAAGTATTGTCATCTTTCGGTCAATATTATATGGTTCGGTTCAGGGCAAGATAAAAACAAAAAGCCCCCATGCGGGGGTTCGCACGGGGGTATAAAATGATAATAATGTTTTCTTTTGCGTTTTTTAACTTTTCTTTGCGCCTTTTATCGAGTCGAATCCCTGACCGTAAACCCCACTCACGGAGGATATGGACAGGAAAGCGTCAGGATCGACACGCTTGATTGATTTCAGCAAGAGGTTGATGTCCGTTTTCCTTGTGATGACCATCAACACGGAAGCCGGCTTCTTAGTGTACCAGCCTTCTCCGTTGAGCACTGTGACCCCCCTGTGGAAATCCTTGGCGATCATGTCGGCGATCTCCTCGAAATGCCTTGACAGGATGAACAGCTGCACGCTCTGCTTGGATCCTGAAAGGTAAAGGTCAACCACATAGCCGTTGACGGTGACGATGATCATGCCGTAGACAGCGATGGAGAACTTGGCGTCGAAAGGAATAGCCTGTCCATCAGCCCCGAATGAAGGAAACAACAGAGAGGACGCGATGATGAACACATCAATTGTGAGGATGATGCGCCCCGGGGATATATTCCTGAATTTCGTGATGATCATCGCTATGATGTCGGTGCCTCCCGTGCTTCCACCCTGGGAGATGGACATGCCGATGCCCACACCCGCCATCGAGCCGCCGATTATCGAACACATCAGCTTGCCGTTAGACAATGCGAAATCATGGATAATCGTCTCAGGGATAATGGACTGAAAGATATTCAGACAGACAGACGCAAGAATTATCGCATATACCGTCTTCGCGCCAAAGGCAGGGCCGATGATGATCACCGAGATAATCAGCAGTATCGTGTTGATCACAAAGTAGGAATATCCCATCTTGATGCCGGTGGCGTACTGAATTATGGCGCTGATACCGGAGACACCACCTCCGATAAGATTGTTCGGGGTCAGGAATATCGCCCAGCCCACAGTGTAGATAACTATGCCGAGGGTGATGAGAAGATATTCCTTAACGCCCCTCAGGATTGTGGAAGAACCTAATGTCATGGATTATTTCAATACAAAGTTCACTATCTTACCCGGCACGACAATCACCTTGGCGATGTTCTGCCCGCCCACGTATTTGGAAGTCTGTTCCATTTCCCGGATCTGAGCCTCGACCTCCTTGGGAGAGAGAGACTTGGGAAGTTCCACGGTGAAGCGCATCTTGCCGTTGAACGAGACTGGATAGGTCACGTTGTCCTCAGCGGCGAGGGAAGCGTCAAACTCTGGGAAACGGGCGTATGTGATGCTCTCGTTGTGGCCGAGCACAGACCACAGTTCCTCAGCGATGTGCGGGGTGAACGGAGAGAGCATTATCGTCAGCGGCTCAAGAATCTCACGTTTGTGGCACTTGAGTCCGGCCAGATCATTCAACGCGATCATGAACGCGCTGACTGTCGTGTTGAACGAGAAGTGCTCGATGTCGTCCTGCTCCTTTGCGATCAGTTTGTGCAGAACCTTGAGCTCGGCAGGAGTGGCTTTCTCATCGGTGACGAGACAGTTGTCCCCGTCGAAGAAGAGCCTCCAGAATTTGCGCAGGAATCTGTTCACTCCGTCAATACCCTTTGTGTCCCAAGGCTTTGACTGCTCAAGAGGTCCGAGGAACATCTCGTAGAGACGAAGGGTATCGGCGCCGTAGTCATCACAGATCCTGTCCGGGTTGACAACGTTGAACATCGACTTGCTCATCTTCTCCACAGCCCAGCCGCAGACATATTCCCCGTTCTCAAGGATGAACTCGGCGTCGGCGAACTCCGGCCTCCAGGCCTTGAACGCCTCCAGATCGAGTTTGTCGTTGCGAACGATGTTGATGTCCACATGGATCTCAGTGGTCTCATACTGGTCCTTGAGGCCGAGCGACACGAACTTGTTGGTGCCCACGATCCTATAGACAAAGTTGGAACGGCCCTGGATCATACCCTGGTTAACCAGCTTGCGGAACGGCTCGTCCTCGCAGACATAGCCAAGGTCGTAGAGGAACTTGTCCCAAAAGCGGGAATATATCAGATGCCCCGTAGCGTGCTCTGTACCACCGATGTACAAATCCACGTCACGCCAATATTCATCAACCTTCCTGTCAACAAGGGCCTCGTTGTTGTGAGGATCCATGTAGCGCAGATAGTAGGCACTGGATCCAGCGAAGCCTGGCATCGTGCTGGTCTCAAGAGGATACCCATCGTAGGTCCAGTCCTTTGCCCTGGCAAGAGGCGGCTCCCCGCTCTCGGTCGGCTTGAATTCCGTGATTTCGGGCAGTTTGAGAGGCAGTTTCTCAAACGGGACCGGAGTCGGAATTCCGTCCTTGTAGTAGATCGGGAACGGCTCGCCCCAGTACCTTTGGCGGCTGAAGATCGCGTCACGAAGGCGATAGTTGACCTTCCTATGGCCAAAGCCCTGTTTCTCAACATATTCAATGGCAGCAGGGATAGCCTCCTTGACATCCAATCCATTCAGGAAGCCGGAGTTGATCATCCTGCCCTCCTTGGCGTCGAAGCTTTCCTCGCTGACGTCGCAGCCCTCGATCAGAGGAATTATAGGCAGGTTGAACTTCTTCGCGAACGCATAATCACGGCTGTCGTGGGCAGGAACCGCCATGATGGCACCTGTGCCATAACCTGCGAGGACATATTCAGAGATCCAGATCGGAACTCTGTCGCCGGTCATCGGGTTCACCCCGTAGGAGCCGCTGAACACGCCGGTGACTGTCTTGGTCTGGGCGATCCTCTCACGCTCCGTCTTCTTTTTGACGGCGGCAAGATATTCATCCACAGCCTCTTTCTGTTCCGGAGCCGTAAGAAGCGGCACCAGATCGCTCTCCGGGGCCAGCACCATGAATGTCACGCCGAACATTGTGTCAGCACGGGTTGTGAATATGGTCACGTCGTGCTCCGTCTCACCGTTGTAGCACTTGAACACAGCCTCGCATCCGTTGGATTTCCCGATCCAGTTGCGCTGCATCTCCTTGAGGGAGTCAGTCCAGTCGATCTTGTCCAGACCTTCCAGAAGCCTTCCGGCATAAGCCGAGACCCTGAGCTGCCACTGCTTCATCTTCTTCTGCTCCACAGGGAAACCTCCACGGACTGAAAGCCCGTCCTTCACCTCATCGTTGGCCAGCACGGTCCCAAGTCCGGCACACCAGTTCACCGCCGTCTCTCCCTGATAGGCAATGCGGTAGTTCATCAAAGCGTCAGACTTCTCTTTCTCTGAATATGCCTTCCATCGCTCAGCAGTAAATGGCTCGTGTTCAGTACATGCGGCATTGACAGCAGCGCTTCCACCCTTCTCAAAGGCAGCGATAAGGTCCTCGATCGGACGAGCTTTCTGAGCATCATTATCGTACCATGAGCCGAACATCTTCAGGAAAGCCCACTGGGTCCACTTGTAGTAGGCCGGATCGCATGTGCGAATCTCACGGCTCCAGTCGTAGGAGAAACCGATCCTGTCCATCTGCTGACGGTAGCGGTTGATGTTGTTCACCGTCGTGACCTCAGGATGCTGTCCGGTCTGGATCGCGTACTGCTCAGCTGGAAGGCCGAAAGCGTCGTACCCCATCGGGTGAAGCACGTTGAAGCCTTTGAGTCGCTTGTAGCGGGAATATATGTCGCTGGCGATGTAGCCCAGCGGATGGCCGACATGCAGTCCCGCTCCGGACGGATAAGGGAACATGTCCAGAACATAGAACTTCGGCTTGGAAGGATCCTCCTTCGTCTTGAAAGTGCCGTTCTGGGCCCAGTAGGCCTGCCACTTTTTCTCAATTTTCCTGAAATCGTAGTCCATTTTATTACTGTTGTTTATTAATTATCATGTTTTTTCAATCCGAAACTGCCTTTTTTCTCCAGACGGAACTCCACATAGAGCGACATCCTGGACTTGACCTTCTTGCCCATCAGCCAGCCCGGTTTCCAGTCCGGAGAGGCGCTTATGATCCTCACGGCCTCTGCGTCCAGAAGCGGATCGACACCCTTAAGAACCTTAACGTCACGGACCTTGCCCTTCTCGTCAATCACGAAATCCACAAGGACACGCCCCTGGATTCCATTCTTCACCGCCTCCTTAGGATATTTCATGTAGGTGTAGACCCATTTCTCGAGGAACACCCTCGGGTCGCGGCTCCCGAGGAACGACGGACGATAGTCGCAATCGTAGTAAGGCACGACCGAGTCTTCGCCCTTGGATTTGGTCAGACCTGACAGATCGGAAGGATTGAAGATCGGCTTAGGGCCGTTGATGAGAGCCACAGAGTAGTTATAGACATATTCAAGTTCCCGCTCCATCGTGTCGTAGTCGATGATGGACTGGGTGTCACGTTCGGTGCCATATTCAGGATAATGTCCTGTCGTGAAGTAGATTGAGGGAATCTTCTTGTCGTAGAACGCCCTGTGGTCGGAAGGATAAGGCTCCTGCGCCGTCAGGGTGGGAAGAATCGGCTGGAGCTGGCCCGCCAAGGCTTTGACGATCTCGTTCATGTCGGCATTGGAGGATGTGTAGGCGTAGAATCCGTCTCCTCCGGTGCCTACCATGTCCAGATTGATCATCGCGTCGATGTCCTCCACATCGGAGAACGCTCTGTTCAGGAAGTACCACGAACCCGCGTAAGTCTGCATCGAGGCTCCGAAAGCCACGAACAGTACCGAACGTCCCAGCAGAGGGCTGTTGGTCCGGAGCATCCTCGACAACTCAAGCATCATGGCAAGACCCGAGGCGTTGCCGTTGGCTCCGTAATATGTCCGCCCGACTGTCCGTCCGTCTATCGTCATAGTGTCCGTGCCAAGGTTGTCCATCCTTGCGCCGATCACTATATATTTATTTCTCAATGTTTTGTCGCCTCCTTGAATATAAGCGATGACATTGCGTGAGGTCAAGGTGTCGCCACTCTCCTGGCGGATTCCGAACACATCGCCATCCTCTCCGGACAGCACGTCGACACCATATTTCTTGAATATTCCGGTGACATATTCAGCGGTCATCCTCTCGCCTTCGGAACCGGCTTTACGTCCCTCCATGACCGCCGCCGAGATGGTCGAGACATGCTCTTTGAACGCCCGGACGGTCTCGCTGTCGTCCAGATCGGTGTAGGAGGTTCCATTCCTGAATTGGGCGTCAGCCGTGGTTAAGCCGAAGAAGATAGCGCAGATGGCCGAAACGATCGTGATTTTTCCTTTCATCATAGTTTCCTTTCTAAAATCCACGCGCCCTTAGGGCAAAAATCCTGCCTCTGAATATCCTCAAGCGACTTCTTTGCCTGAGCCTCATCGTCTGTCGGACACACTCCCACGGCGGTGCTGTTCCTGAACGTGAGAAGTTCCCCTTTGTACCCCTTCGCCGCTATCTCCTCGGCATACCGCTCGGCATTCTCTTTGCTGGAGAACGAGCCCAGGATTATGCAGAAACGGTAACGATGATTGGCAAGACGAACAGAATCAGCGGCGGCAAGCGAGTCGGCGATGGCCTTACGGGCTTTTTCCAGCGAATCCTGACGGACACGCAGAGCCTCCTCTTCCTGTCGGATAGACTCAGCCTTCGCCTCAATCCATTCGGAGTCAGGCCGTCCGGCGAGCCTTCTGAAGAAGTCGCAGCCCGTCACCGCTGTGGCGACGAGGATGATGATCACTATTGTCGGAAACGCATTTTTCATAACTTACAAAGTTAGCAAAATTCCACCCTCTTCAAAAATATAAATTAATAAGAAATATAAGTATATTTGTAAACTGTAAATTACGATAAGATTATGGCAAGAGAAATCAAGTTTTCCCTCGTTTATAGGGACATGTGGCAGTCATCCGGCAAGTACGTTCCCCGTGTGGACCAGCTTGTGGAGGTCGCCCCGGCCATCATTGATATGGGCTGCTTCGACCGTGTCGAGACCAACGGTGGTGCGTTCGAGCAGGTGAACCTTCTTTTCGGCGAGAACCCTAACGTGGCTGTACGCCGCTGGACCGCCCCTTTCCACAAGGCCGGCATCCAGACCCACATGCTTGAGAGGGGCCTCAACGCCCTCAGGATGAACCCGGTTCCGGCAGATGTCAGGGAACTGATGTTCAAGGTTAAGAAAAAGCAGGGCACGGACATCTCCCGCTCGTTCTGCGGCCTGAACGACCACAGGAACCTGCGCCGCTCCGTCGAGTTCGCCAAGAAAGGCGGGATGATCTCGCAGGTGGCGCTTTCCATCACCAACTCCCCTGTCCACACCGTTGAATATTACATGGGCATCGTCGACAAGGTGGTTGAATACGGAGCCGACGAGATCTGCCTCAAGGACATGGCTGGAATCGGCCGTCCGACATTCCTCGGCCAGCTCACCCGCGACATAAAGAAGAAATACCCGCATATTCTGGTACAGTACCACGGTCATTCAGGCCCTGGTTTCGCTCCGGCGTCGATGCTGGAGGTAGCCCGCGCCGGGGCCGACTATCTTGACGTGGCGGTCGAGCCGCTCTCATGGGGAAAGGTTCATCCGGACGTCATCACGATCAGGGAGATGCTGAAGGCCGACGGATTCCTTGTCAAGGATCTGAATATGGACGCGTACATGGAAGTGCGCCGTCTCACACAGAAGTTCATCGACGACTTCCTCGGCTACTGGATCAACCCGTCCAACGCCAAGATGAGTTCGCTGCTCGTGGGCTGCGGCCTGCCGGGTGGAATGATGGGCTCGATGATGGCCGACCTCAAGGGCTTCCAGGGTGCGATCAACGCCGCCGAGAGGGCACACGGCCGTCCGGAGATCAGCCTTGACACTTTGATGGTCAAATTGTTCCAAGAAGTTGAATATGTCTGGCCTCGTCTCGGTTACCCGCCGCTCGTGACCCCGTTCAGCCAGTACACGAAGAACACGGCGCTGATGAATCTGTTGAACTTGTTAAACGGCAAGCCTCGCTGGACGACAATCGACAAGGACACATGGAATATGATTCTCGGCAAGATGGGCCGTCTTCCTGGCGAGCTCGCTCCGGAGATCGTGGATCTGGCCAAACAGAAAGGTCTGGAGTTCTACACCGGAGACCCTCAGGAGATGTACCCGGACGAGCTGCCAAAGTTCCGCCAGATGATGAAGGAAGAGGGTTGGGACGAAGGCCAGGACGAGGAGGAGCTCTTCGAGTTCGCGATGCACGAGCGCCAGTACAGGGACTACAAGAGCGGCATCGCAAAACAACGTTTCAATGCCGAGCTCGCTGATCTGAAGGCCAAGGCGAACGCCCCGATCGAGGTGGTGCGTCCTGTGGTCGAGATGCCTAAGTTCGATGTCGATGAATATGCCAAGCGCTATCCTCACGCAGTTCCTGTCCAAGCTCCCGCAAAGGGTCAGCTTCTATGGCAGGTCGATGTGGAGGACGATTCCGCCGCTCCGGTAGCCGGAACCGAGGTCAAGGCCGGCAAGGGCATCGGATTCGTGCAGACATATTACGGAATGGAGGAGCTAGTTCCTGCGGTTGACGGCCGCATCGTGGCCACCCTCGGCAAGCAGGGGGACAAGGTCGCCAAGGGTGAGATCGTCGCCTTTGTCGAAGGATCCGCCGACGCAGCCAAGTAATGAATATTCAGAAGAATCTTAACCCGGTCGCTTCGACGGTCACTGAGCCTGTCGAAGCGACTTCTTTACCTCCCGTTGAGTGGCATCCTTTCGAGCCGTTCCTGCCGAAGAATGCTAAAGTGTTGATGCTCGGCAGTTTCCCACCGCAGGCAAAGCGCTGGAGTATGAAGTTCTACTACCCGAATTTCATCAACGACATGTGGAGGATTCTGGGCCTGATTTTCTTTGGAGACAAAAACCGTTTCGTGGACGTTGCCGCCAAGAAGTTCAGACTGGATGAGATTGTCGGTTTCTGCACCGAGACCGGTATAGCGATGTACGACACCGCCTCAGCCATCCGCCGCCTGAAAGACAACGCCTCAGACAAGTTCCTGGAGGTTGTCACCCCGACCGACATCCCGGCCTTGTTAAGGGAAATCCCTCTGTGCCAAGCCATTGTCACCACCGGGGAGAAGGCCACGGAGACCCTCTGCCAAACGTTCGGGGCTAATGCGCCGACTACGGGAGAATATTCAGAATTCCACTTCGGGAATCGTCCAATGCGTCTCTACCGCATGCCATCCTCCTCCCGCGCCTATCCCCTCTCCCTCGAAAAGAAAGCCGTCGCCTACCGCCGCCTCTTCTCCGACCTCGGAATGGTGTAGTTTCCCCATGCGCCCTTCGACGGCACGTCCGGCCGGTTTCGTCGTCCAAAACCTCAGCTATGCTCTCTCGCGCGGGAGTGTGTCGCCGTCCTCGCAAACGACAAAGGTTCAAGCGTTGCGGTCACTTCGACAGGCTCAGTGACCGCCAAAAGCATTTCGCCCACGTATGATCAAGCGGTCCGGTCGCTTCGACAAGCTCAGTGACCGGGGTTAATCGGCCTTGATGTCATAAAGATCGCTGTTACCGGAAGGGTAATACGGCAGAGACGGGTCTTCGATCAGGGCATCAACGTTCAGTTTATGGCCGGACATCACGTTGCGCTCAAGAAAAGACTTCTGAAGATCCAGGGTAAAGTGCATAAAGCCTGCGACAGTGTGATTGTTACCAAGATACCGATAGACGTGATAATCATGACCGTTGTCAGCCAGAGCCTTGGCCACGGCTGACGAGCCGCAGAACGAGTAACCGCCGTAACTGATCACCTCATAAGGCACGATGTCATCCTTTGTGCCGTGCATCAGCAGAGTCGGGCAAGGCTTACGGGAATATTCAAGGACATTTCCCTTTATAAGCACCGCACCCGCAAAGGACATCACACCGGCATAGTTGAAATCATCCGGAAGCACCGAGGCGGAGACGGTTCTGTTGCTGATCTCATATTCAGCCTGCAGCGAAGTGATAGCTCCGGCCGAGGAGCCTGCCAGCACAATGTTTGAAGGGTCGATGCCTAATTCTTCCTGATGCCTGATCAAGTAGGAGGTCGCGCTGAACAAGTCCTCAACCGCAAGATGTATCGCCCTGTCCAGCAGCACCGTGAACTCAGATGCGGTAACCCCACACACCCCCTTCAAGCCAAGTCTGTAATCAATCGCAACAACACTGTAGCCCGAGCCCGTGAGATCCCTGAACCACTCCATAGCCGTCCCGTCACGCCGGTTGCCCTCTTTGAATCCCCCACCGAACACATAAAGAACCGTCGGCTTCCTGCGCCCATCAATCTCGGTGACACTCCCGGCCGCCGGCTTGTAGACATCCATGAAAAGCGCCGAAGTGTCTTTCTGGGCGAATCTCAGGGTTCTATACGGAACCAACTCCTGTGAAAAAGCCTGTGTGCCGGCATTGAGCCAACACACAGACAACAGTATGGTGATAAACGATGCTATTCTCGTTTTCATATTCATAGATTCTTGTTACGAAGCAAATATACCGCTTTTCTTGTTCCTGCGCCACTGATTTTAAGGATCACTTAGCTTTCGTAGAAGAACGGATTCGGAGAGTCAACGACCTTCAGCGGAGCGTCGTTCTTGACATTCAAGCAGTTGTGGATGCTGATTGTCGCCTCGGGTTTCCAAAGGGTGAAATCGTTGCCGGAGATGTTCACGTCACCGCAGTACTGGATGTCTATCACGGAGAGTTGGGGGAAGATCGGCTTGTACGCACCGGAATCAATGAATATGTTCTTTGTGATTTCCAAATCCTTGACACTCAAGGCGTAGATCACCTGATTGTCGAATGTGGAGACGGTGTTGCCCGTGAACACGATTCTGTCATGATAGAAGAAGTCAGTCCCTCGCGCGGCCTTAGGGATAACAGGGTCAATCTGGAGAATGGCCTGCGGATTATGGCCGCCGATGCCAAGATCCGAGAACTTGTTGCCACGGACCACGACATTGCGGGTGTTGCCGGCCTCAAACCAGTAATTGGCATCCCCACAGATTCTTATGCCGGCCATCATCGACGAGAAATCACAGTTTTCGATCAGCACGTCTCCCGGGGTGGAAATCAGGAGACTGCGCGCCCTGTTGTAACGCACGACACAATCGCGGATCACAGCGGAGGCACCTCTTGTGATGTTCTCCACGGCGACCTGACCTGGATTCTCCAGTCCGGACAAATCGAAGTCTGTCTCGATCCTGTAGCAGTCTCTCGAACTCTTGTCGATGCTCAAGAGGCTGCCAAGGCCTATCGGACGGAGGGTTGTCCTGTCAATGAAACGCAGAGTGTCCCCGGCATCGGCGAACCTTGCGCCTTCCTGTTGGAAATGGCCGAACTTAGCCATAAATACGGTCGGAGTCAGCACACTGTCCACACGCATGTATATTCCATGAATATTGGTGGCGTCGTCGAGCATGCTCTCGAAACGGCAGCCTTCCAAAGTAACAAGACCCTTGCAATCAACAAAATGAGTCGCGTCAGCGGAAGCTGTGACCATGCGGCGCGAGCCCTCGCGGGCAGCGGTGGAGAAGCCGGAGACGGTGATGTTTTCCGAATATTCAGCTATCAGGGCCATCGCCCCGCTCCTGTACACATGGACATCCTCCACGATGACATTCTTTGATGACAGGATGGCGATGCCAGGGTACGAACGGTTCCTGCCGAAAGGCCCCTTGTCGTCCCAGACGCTTCCGACTGGTGGCATCTCTCTGGCTATCACATTGGAGAATTCAATCACGCCATCGCCGAGCTCCCTGGCTTTCATCTCACCGGCCCAGTAGCCGTGCTCGTAGGCGGCGGTGTTGTAGTACGGTCTTCTTGTCCGGGGATCGAACACTATACACTCGCCCATAGGATATTCCCAATCATAGCCTCCGAAAAGCAGACGACCGTCCTCGACACGGTACTTGTTGTCCGGGAAAGCCTTCAGCACAAAACTCTTGTTCACAGGATCATTGGAGAGAATCTCGCCCTCGAACGTCCATGGGTAGTCATAGTCGACAGAAAGGCCCTCGATTCTCACATTCTCGGACTCCTTGACAGCAAACGGCACGATGGAGCCATGGAAAAGGAAAGCGGTGCTGTCTCCTATGATATTCACATTCTTCATGTTCCTAAGGAGAAATGCCACTTTCTTGTCGCCGCTGTCATTGTTGGAGACATTCAGGAAATCCTCGGAGGCTTCCTCCGGGTAGAACTCGTAGACACCTTTCTCAAAGCGGAGCGTGACATTCCCGTCCGGATGGGCCTCCAGAATCCTGCGGACCTCCGATGAGTAATCCTTTCCGTCCTTTCCAAGACGGACAGTCACCTCATCAGAACCACAGGACACGAATATCCCCATGGACAACACAGCCGCCAACGCGGCGCAGGTACGGTTCATCATTTCTTGAATTTAATTTTACAATACGCCAAATCCCTGACACCAAGATCATTCTGATTGTCAGACCAGTACATTTTCACGACCTCGCCACCTTTCAGATCCCCGTCCTCGCTGATGAGGTTAGGGTACCAGGCCGGCCGATCGGTTCCTCCCATGATCTTCTCAGGGGTGCTCCAGACCATTCCGTCCTCGCTGAAAGACATGTAAACCCGTTTCGTCCAGCTGCCGTACACCATCACCCACTTACCCAGGAAGGTGTTCCACATCACGGACGGGTTGGCGCCGGTTACCTTGTCCAAAGCCTTTACGGCTATATTCTTACCTCCAAGTCCCGTGCTTTTGTCGTAGGCAGGCAGATTGAAGCCCTCACCGTCCCATTTCTTCCATGTACCACTCGCACCTTTCTTGTCAGAGGATGCGGCCATGCAGATCGTGTTGGATCCGGAGGCGATCTTCGCCTGATAGTAGCAGATGTACCTTGAATTCACGGAGTCCCAGATCACGCAGCCATCACCAAGACCCGTCCATGCCGGTTTTTCAGGCTTGAGGGCAGAATCTGTGATTATCGGCTCTGGGTCACGCCAAGTCTTACCGTAATCGTCTGAATATGCGACTCCTATGGACTTATGGGCTGTACCAGAGGCATCCCAATGGCTCTCGGCGTGGAAGAAGCCGACGTAATGTCCGGAGTTGTCCAGCGGGAATATTCCAATGAACCAGGAGCCGCCGTCGTTGAATCCGTCGATCCTGACAAAATCCTTCCCCCAGACAGCGCTGGAACCATTCAATTTGGAAATATGATCCTCCGGATACGGGGAGGAGGCCTCGGTCAAGGCATCTGTCGCCTCGCCCCAAAATAATTGCCAGTCATCCACTTTCTTTATCGGAATCAACTTTCCGTCAGGCCAATAGCCCTTTAAAAAAGTACTTGAGGTCTGTTTGACGACATTTGTCTCGGTCACCGAGATCTTGTCGTTCACATCCGTCCAGACCTCGGCCGGCTCGGGTTCAGGAGTTTCCTGTCCGCTTCCGCCACCATCTTTGACAGGATACCAGGTTTTGTCACAAGAAACTGTGAGCGACAGGGAAACCGCCGCCATGATCAGGATATTCATTAATCTTATTTCCATATCGGGTTCTGTTCTATCGCTCCGTTCGAAGCGTCGATAACTGATTGAGGTATAGGGAATATCGAATGCTTCTCCTTGCAGTTTTCCTTCAACGTCTGATAAGCCGGGGTCAGAAGCCATTCAGGGTCGTTGCCCACAGAACGGTAAGCCTCCTGAAGTTTTCCGAAACGTACCAGATCGGCCCAACGATGGCCTTCAAAGCAAAGCTCAAGGCTGCGCTCCTTGAGGATCACCTCGCCGAACGCATCACCTCCTGACATAGGCAGGTCCACAGCCGGATCAGGAGTGTTGATGTCCTTTCCGAAGCCTCTGCGGCGCACTTGGTTGACATATTCCAAAGCCTGGGCTGACGGGGCGCCGTTCGCGCGGTTCTCCGCCTCGGCGTACATCAGCAGCACATCGGCATAGCGGATGATCGGAAAGTTGATGTTGTTGCACCAGTTGGCCCAAGTGCTTCCCCTGTCAGACCTGTCGAGAGGATGACGGAACTTGTAGACCCAGTAGTTACCCTCATAGTCCTTGTCGTAGACAATCTCGGCCTTGCCTGTGGACTTGTTGTAGACAATATGTCCGCCGTTATTGACGGACTCGCGGCGAAGATCCTCGGGATCAAACTTCTTGTACATCTCCGGGAATGCCCTCACCTGTGTCCAATAGACCTGATCCACATGAGGAATGCCGTCCGTCGTACCGACCTGCCCGCCGTAGAGCGAGCTGCTCGCGGTGTTGTCGAACTCGACATCGAAGATATATTCGCTGTTATGCTCGTGTTTCCCGTCGAACTGGGAGAAATAGTCCTTTACCAAAGCGAACCTGCCGCTGGAGATCACTCTCCTGCAGGCGTCCACGGCCAGAGCGGCCGCCGACTTGTCCTGAAGCGGATAGCCGGACATCTGGAGGTAAGCCCTCGCCATAAGGGCTGTCGCGGCATATTTGTGCGCATGACCGACAGTGTTCACCTCCGGAAGCAGTTCCTCGGCAGTCTGGAAGTCCTTGATCACCTGGGCATAGACTTCCTCCAGAGATGCCTTCCTGGTGCTGAGCTTGCTGATGTCCGTGGTCTCGTCAAGCACGAGAGGAACCTCTCCGTAGTACCTTGCAAGCTGGAAATAGAACCAACCCCTGAGGAAGTGCGCCTCTCCGAGGATCCGGCTCCTGTCCTTGTCGGAAATATTGTCGCCCTTGTAGGCGTTCAGTCTGTCGATGACGACATTAGCCCTTTGGATGCCGAGGTACTGCATGTACCACACCTTCTCCACGAACAGATGCTCAGGAGTGTAGGTGTAGAAACCTATCATCTCCTCGCCGTTGTTCCCTGTGCCGACGAAGCATTCGTCCGTGCCGATGCGGCCCCAGTACATGAAGCCCGTGAAATAGTCGCCGTAGCGGTGCTGGGCGTCCCATTCCACCGAGGTGAATGTGTAATAAACACCGGTAAGAGCCATGTCAAAGTCCTTCGTGCTCTTGAAGAAATTGTTCGTGGTTATGTTGCTCTCGACTTTAGTCTCAAGGAAATCGCAGGACACCGCCGACAACAAAGCCAACGAACCTGCCACCATTGCTGTTAGATGTTTCATGATCCTACTTGAATGAAAGGTTTACACCGAATGTGAATGTTCTGGCTTTCGGGAAGTTACCGTAGTCGAAGCCTTGGGAAAGGATTGACGATGCGGAGTTTTGGCTGATGCCGACCTCCGGGTCATAACCAGAGTAATTCGTGAACACATAGATGTTGTCCGCCGAGACATAAAGCTTGCAGGCCTCGATGTGGGCGGCCTTGCGGAGAATCCTCGCCGGCAAGGTGTAAGTGAGCCTTGCGGAGGCGAACCTGAGATAGGAAGCGTCCTCGACAAAGGCCGATGACACCAGTTTGGACGGAATCTGCGAATAATGCCGTGATGACTGGTTGGTTTCCGTCCATCTCTTGTTCCAGGCGGCCACCTGATTTGATCCGTCGCCGTTGAAGTTGGCTGTCAGCACGTAGTTGGCGTTGTACAGGTCGTTCCCGAGCGAGTACTGGAAGCCGAGATAAAGGTTGAGAGCCTTCCAGTTGAAGGTCGTGGAGAACGCTCCGTAGACTTTCGGAAGGAAATTACCGATCACCTCACGGTCGTTGTCGTCGATCTTGCCGTTCCCGTCCTTGTCCAGCAGTTTGAGGGAGCCAGGCTGCTCGCCGGCGCCCTGGGAAGGAATGCCGTCCTTCAAGGTGTAGATGATCTTGCCCGGTGTCGTCTCGCTTGGCTTGGCATCGAACTCGTCAAGTTGGTAAAGTCCGACAGCACGGTAGCCGAAAAGTTCTCCGATGCTGCCGCCTTCCCTCAGGATCACGCCGTTGGAGCCTCCCAGACAGGTGATGCCCAGATAGATAGGAGCCCCGGCCTGTCCAAGTTCAAGGATCTTCGACACGTTGTGCGTCATGTTGGCGTTCATCGTCCACTGGAAATCCTTCTTGTCGATCAGCGTGGCGTTCAACGATGTCTCGATGCCGGAGTTGCGGATGCTGCCGACATTCTGCCAAGCCTTGTTGTAGCCCGAGATATTCAGGACCGGGGCTTCGAGAAGAAGGTCGCGGGTGGTCTTTCTGTAGAGGTCCACGTCGAGGTGCAGCCTCTCGTCCCACATTCCGAATTCCAGACCGAGGTTATATTCAAGGGTCTTCTCCCATGTCAGATCCTCGTTGGCCAGAGTGAGAGGAGACTGGCCTATGCTCAGGCTCGTGCCGAAGGCTGTGCTTGTCGTGTAGAGCTGAGCGAACGAGCCTGCCGTAGGCACTGACGAGTTGCCGACCTCTCCGAGGGAAGCCCTCAGTTTCAATGTGCTGACCGGCCTGAAGTCCTTGAGGAAGTCCTCCTGCTTGGCGTTCCATGCCACGGCGCCCGAATAGAACGAGCCCCATTTGTTCTTGAGGAACGAGGAGGTTCCGTCACGGCGGAAGGTGAATGTCCCGATGTATTTGTCGTCATAGGCGTAGTTTGCCCTGAATATGAACGACATCATGGAATTGCTGCTGGTGTTGGAGAAAGAGTTGAAGCTCTTGGCCAGCTGGAGGTTGTTGTAGCCGAGCACCTCATTTTCGAACGAGGTGGCCTCGGTGGCGGTGTAGTAATATCTCGACCCTTGTTCCGTCACACCTCCCATGAGGTTCAGCCTATGCTTTCCGAACGTAGGCGACCATGTGAGGGTGTTCTCGTTCAGCCAACCGAACGTGGAGATGTTCGCCATGCAGGCCTGGGCGTTATAAAGGTAGCCCCTCGGCGTGGTGGTCGGATAGAACTGCTTGTCCTCCAAGGCATAGCTGTCAAGTCCCCCGGTCACTTTCAGGACAAGATCGTCCAGAATGGTGTACTGTATGTAGGAATTGGCGATGGTCCTGTTAAGGATCTTCTTCATCTTGATGTCATTGGCCATCGTGACAGGATTGTCCTTTTGGGAAGTGTTGTAGGAGTCGATCTGATACTGCTCCACACCGGCCCTGCGGAAATATGCCTGCGTGTCCTCATCGGTGAGGTCGAACGGTTTTGCCAGCATGGCTCCCATGACGGTTCCGATGGCGGTTCCGTCACCTCCCGATGTCGGCACACCGTCATCCACAATGCGGCTGTAGTTGAGATCCACGCCGATCTTGAGCTTGTCCGTGAAGTTATGGTCGATGTTCACCTTGCCGGTGAATTTCTTCCAGTCAGTAGCGATGATGATAGACTGGTTCTGCATGTAGGAGGCGCTGACAAGGAAATTGGTCTTGTCAGTGGAGTTCTGCATGGAGACATTGTGGTTCTGGACAAAGCCGGTCCTGTAAATCTGATCCTGCCAGTCCATGCTCTTGATCTTCGCGAAGTCAAAGTTCCTGAGGTTGCCGTCCTTGTCCGAGAACATCTCCCAGCTTGGGTTCAAGGTGTTCATCATATTGGCATAGCCTTCGAAATCAAGCATATCCAACTTGCGGGGAAGCTGCTGGGCACTGACGTAGCCGCTGTACTGGATTCTGCCGGAGGATCCGCGTCCTTTCTTGGTGGTGATCATGATGACACCGTTGGCTCCCCTGTTACCATAGATGGCGGTCGAGGAAGCGTCCTTCAGGACTTCGATGGATGCGATGTCGTCGGTGTTGATCATCGCCAGACTGCTCATTCTGGAATCCAGATTGCCCATGCCCATTCCCGAAGCCGTGGTCACATCCCCGAGAGGGAAACCGTCCACCACGATGAGAGGGGATGTGGATCCAGACAGCGATCCGGCGCCACGGATGAGCATCTTGGATGCGGCTCCCGGCTGTCCGCTCGTGGAGGAGACCATGAGCCCGGCGACTCCGCCCTTGAGGGCGTCGTCTACGGAGAACATCACATGATTGGAGAGTTTATCGGAACTGATGGAGGCCACCGAACCGGTAAGGTCCTTTCTTCTGGCCGTACCGTAACCTATCACCACCGCATTGTCAAGCACCTCGGAATCAGACTCCAGCACAAAGTTGACGGTCTTTTTCCCGTCCACAGCCTGTTCCTTGTCCTGATACCCGATAAAAGAAGCGACAAGGACAGCGTCCTCGGCCGATTTCACCGTGATCGTGAAGTTTCCATTGTCATCCGTGTTCGTTCCGTTCTGTGTGCCTTTCTGGAACACACCGGCCCACGGGATAGGCTCCCCGTGGCTGTCCGTCACACGGCCCGAAACGGTCAATTGCTGCGCAAAGGCAGCATACCCTGCCAGTGACAAGCACAGCAGGGCGATGCACCTATTTAACATATTTTCAGTTATTTACTACTCTTCAACAAGATTGATCTGAACCTCGTCGATGAAAACCTTGGCACCAACACCGGAGAGTCCCACAGCGAGATAGCAGTTTCTGAAGATGTCACCCTTTGAGCCAGCGTCATCAATATTGAACTCAAAGGAATATTTTGTCCAGTCGCCTTTAAGGAGACCCTTGAACACATACTGTCCATCCTCACCGGCCTCTACAGAAGTAATCGCATTCTCGTACAATTTGATCTGACTACCCTCAACGAAATCCTGACCGAACACAGTCTTCCACTCATCAATCGCATTCCAACCATGAAGAGGATCGTTCAGCCAGTTCGGGCAGTATGAGAAGACGTTCAGCCAATAGCAGCTTGCGGCTATCCCATCACCATAAGCCATACCTTCCGCCTTGAGCCAGAAACTGAGCTCATACTTCTTACCGACTTCCAAGGAGGCGTTGTACGGCCAAGTGTTGCGGCTGGCCAATTCATAGATAGTCGCTCCGTCAGTAATCGCGGAAATGTTCAGTTTCATGCACTTTGACGTGCCGTTCGCACCTCCGTCAGCGATTGTCATAGACGCCGGACGCAATCCAGCCTCGGTCTCACCCGGGAACTGTGCCCAAGAATACCACCCCTCATTGACATTGCCTCTCTCGAAGCCATAGACATCGTAAGTCTCATCAGAGCCGAGCAGCGGATAGTTTCCCGCGATGATGTGCCTTGTGGCCGTGAACTTTGCGCCGTCCTTAGCCCTTGTGATCTCGCAGGTCACGGTGACATCATTGATCTGGTCATTCCAAACCACCTTAGGAGAAGCCTCCGTGGATGTGGCAGGGGTCCCGCCAGGGAATGTCCAGCTGTAGGATGTAGGCTCACCGGCTACGTTCTCAAGAGAGAAGGTCACTTCCTTGCCTTTCTTGGCGCAACCTTTCTCCGTCAGGCCAGCCACAGCCACCTCGGCGGAAAGATCATCGAGGACCTTGACCGTCATCGTGGCCTCGTCCTTCGTGCCGTCGGAATAATTGACGGTAAGGGTAGCCTTCTTCTCACCAGCGGCGTTGAACGTCACATTGACCACAGCCTCTGAAGAGGTCGCCGGAGTTCCGTCCTCGAAAGTCCACTGCCTTGAGTCGACATTGATGGAATAGTCTGAGAATGTGACAGTCTCACCTTTCAAAGCCACCTCAGAGCTGACTTTGTACTGAAAATCCTTCTCGATGGTCTTGTCTTCCTTGTTGCAGGACATCATAAGAATCAGGCTCGACAGAGCCAACATTGATAAAATCCGTTTCATAAGATGTAGATGTTATTAGTTTGTTAAAAATTCATTCGGTGGCGACAATAATGATTCACCGGGACAATAATAACGCAGAAGCGCCGAACGACGTATTCACAAATCGTTCATATTTCCGCAAATCCACAAAAAAGTAGAAACCTATGCTTCCTTGCCGGCTGATTTATAATCTTTTGGAAGGACTCCGAATTCGGCGAAGAAAATCTTGGAAAAGTAAGAGATGTTGTTGAACCCTACCGCATACATCACCTGCGAGACACTCTTGCCAGGGTCTGAGGAAAGCAGTTGGGCGGCCCTCTTCAACCGGATGCCACGGACGAACTGTATCGCTGTCATGCCCGTTATAGACTTGATCTTGCGGTAGAGCTGAGGACGCGAATAGCCGATGTTCACACACAGGTCGTCCACTCCGTAGTCCAGATCCGAGATGTGCTCCTCGATATTCTCGATGCAGCTTCTGATGAACTTTTCATCCACCGGAGTGGCAGTGACGGAGGAAGGCTCCAGAGAGACATCCTTGCGGAACGACTGACGGAGGCTCTCGCGCTGGCGGATAAGGCTGTCGATGCGGGCCAGAAGCATGTCGGCATGAAAAGGCTTGGTGATATAGTCATCAGCCAGCAGCCTGTACCCTTCCATCTTGTACATCGGCAAGTCGCGGGCGGAAATCAAGATAACAGGAATATGCGAGGTCACATTGTTCTCCTTGATCTTCTGGCAAAGTTCCAGTCCGTTGACGTTCGGCATCACAACGTCCGTCAAGATCAGATCCGGAGTCTCCGACAAAGCCTTCTCGTAACCTTCCTGGCCATCCTGAGCCGTGATTATGTTGTACCTTGTGGACAGAAGTTGGACAAGATATTCCCGAAGTTCCTGGCTGTCATCCACAACCAGTACTTGATAGTCCCGTTCCACGCCGTTCGCCCCGTTATAGCGCGGCTCATCCGTGAGTTCGCTCAACGGATCATAATTGGAAAGATAATCGCTGTTCCTGTAGTCCCGGTCAATCACATCGGCCGAGAAATGGCCATCCCCGTACGGCAGGAAAACCTTGAACACAGTCGTTCCGCCTGGTACAGACTCCGCCTCGATCGTCCCCGAATGAGACAGGACCGCATGCTTGCTGATGGCCAGTCCTATCCCCATCCCTCCCCTGTCGTTGTTGCGTCCTTGGGTGAATCTGTCGAAGATGTGCGGCAGGTCCTCGGGAAGGATTCCGATGCCAAGGTTGGAAATCTCCAACCGGACCCCTGACGGGCGGACATCATCACCGACGGCCTCGCAGACATGGACTTTTATCAGTCCCCCTTGCTCCGGGGAATACTTTATGGCGTTGGAGAGCAGGTTCAGGATGACCTTCTCAATCTGGTTCTTGTCCATGAAGACCTTCTCGCCGAGCGGCTCCGTAGAGATCTCGAACTCAATTCCTTTGCTCTTGGCGACAGGCTGGAACAGAAGACAGATTTCCTCGACAAACCTGGAGAAATCCGTCTCGACCACATGGAGACGCAGGGCTCCGTTGTCATATTTCCGAAGATCCGTGATGGACTCAATCTGCTTCTGAAGGATCTTGGCACTCTGGTCCACAAGCCTGAGGCGGCTCAGAGTGTTCTTGCCAAGATTCGGATTCTGAAGGAGTTCCTCGACCGGCGTAGTGATGAGGGTAAGCGGAGTCTTTATCTCATGCAGGAAGTCAGTGTGGAATTTCAACTCCTCCTCGTTCCTTTCCTGCTGCTCTGCATGGAGCTTCTTCTGAACATCCTCCCTATGCTTTCTGTCGCTTATCCTTTTATATTCAGAGAATATGCGCCATGCGGCCAACAGCAAGGCAAGCGAATATATTCCAACGGCGACTCCCGACAAATACCATGGCGGACGTATTCTGACAGCGATACGCGCAGGATCGGACGCCCACACCCCGTTGGAGTCCGCACCATACACTACGAATGAATATCTTCCCGGACGCACATTCGGGTACGATGCCGAAGGATTCGCGCCTGTGGCCTCGTGCCTACCATCATCCAAGCCTTCCAACATGTAACGGTACCGGTTGCGCTCCGGCGCCGAATAGGACATGACGGCGAACCTGAACACCAGACTGCTTCTCTTGCTGTCAAGGGTCACATCCTCCATTCTCCTGACCGGAGCACCGCCTTTCGTCACGACAGGTTGACCTCCAGCTGTGAACCCGGTAAGGTTTACCTTTGGTTTTTCACCCTCCCCAATATCACTTATATCATTAGGAATAAACACATTAAAACCTCCGATTCCACCAAAGGCCAGCCTTCCGTCCCCCATGTCGGCGGAGTCCCAGATCTTGAATGAGTTGCTTTGCAGACCGTCACCACGGGAAAAACAGCGGATCGCTCCGTCGGACGGGTTGAACCTTATGAGGCCGTGCCCACCGATCCAGAAATTGCCGTTCCCGTCTTCCTGGAGAGACTCGAACTCATTGTCCGGGAAATCCGGATCCGTGCTCTTGTTGTACAATCTAAACGATAACGCCTCCGAGGTCTGGCTGTCAATCAGTTTTCCCAATCCCAGTCCAAGGGCGGACACCCACATCGAACCGTTCCTGTCCTTGTGGATGAAAGAGATGAACTCGACCGCTTCCTTGTCAGGGACCACATGGACACGTCTCAGCTCGCAGATTTTTCCTTCCTCATCACAGACTATCCTGTTGAGCCCGGCTCTGGAGCCCACCCACACCACAGACTTGCCTTTCATGTCATCCACCATGATGTCTGTCGTGAAATCATCGCTGAGAGAATATGTGTCACGATAATTGTTCCTCAGATTCAACCACCCGGACCGCACATTGTCTCCTTTAAGGTATCCTGAAGGTGAGCGGAACACCCCGCTGGCCGTAGTCATCCACACAGACGAGAACCTGTCGGATGTGAAACGGTAGATGCTGATCCGCTCCGGAAGCCCATAAGGTCTTTTCAGGCGGAATCTTCCGCCTGATGAAGCCGCATCCACATCAGCGGCCGGCATGACACCAGCCCCATGATCCCAGGAGCCGAGCCAGACATCTCCGTCCGGGGCCTCCCAGATCGCCGAGACTGGCATTGAAGCGAACATCGACAGGGAGGCCATGTCCAAAAATGTAAGTTTCCCGTTCTCCAGCACCGCCACGGTGCCGTCCTTGTAGGATACCCACAGACGATGACGGCTGTCCGAAGCCATCGTGACCACCTGTTGCTGGCTGTCGGACCGCAGCGGGTAAAGGTGGAACGCCCGGCTGTAGGCATTGCTTCTAAAGCAGCCCTTGCCGATTGTACCGATCCATAGCACGGACGAGCGGTCATACAGCAATGCGGACACATCACAGCTGAATCCGGAATTGGACGGGGAATATGTGTTCAGCACCTCAAGCCCGGGACTGTAATGCAGGACACCGTTTCTCATCGTCCCGACGTAGATGTCCCCCGAGCCGCCACGGCAAACCGATCTTGACTCAAAGGAGCCTACCTTCTCAAAACCATCATTTTCAGGATTATAAATGAATATCCCTTCGTAAGATGTCAACAAAAGTCTTCCGTCATCCAACGCAAGATGCGATGTCGCGAATATCCCGTTGTCCACAACCCTCAAGCCTTCACTCTCGCTGAAACGGCAGACCCCTCTCGACGTTCCGACCAGCATCTCATCCCCACTCAGCGAACATCCCGTAAGGACCACGGCCCCGAAAGACCACGAGGTGACATTGTAGCCGTCATCATCCCTCTCAAGTTTAGAGAGGCCATCGTTTGTGCAGATGTAGACCCGGCCTCCGTCATCCGGGCTGAAGACACTGTTCACACAGTTCGACGGAACCTTCACCGTCTTCACAAAGCGGTCATCAGCCGTGTCATATAATGTCAGTCCACCGGCCTCCGTGCCGATGTAGAGCAGTCCGTCTCCGGCCAGGTACAAGGATGAGATTCTCGAACTTTCCAAAATGGAGTTAGAGATGTCGTACGTCCGGATCTCGACCCCGTCATAGCGGCACAGCCCGGAGGACGTACCGATCCAGATAAAACCGTCGTTGTCCTGAACCGTCGCGAACACATCCGTGTGCGGCAACCCCTGATCAACCGAGAACGGCTCCATGTAGGACCTCTCCTGTGCCAGTGCCGGAAACCCACCCATGCATAAGGCAAGCGTCAGGAGCAGACTGACACTTTGCAGTCGCTTCGGCAAGTTCAGCGACAGGAGAAGCTTTGACAAGACACTTCCAACTCCACTCATTGACCAAAGATCAGTCGCCAGACGGTTTGAAGAGGAGGCTTGCGATCTCGTCGGCGGTGGCGCCACGGAAATAGGTGGCGACTGGCTGCGACTCAAGGAAGGACTTTACGGCCGGCCGGTCGTAACGAAGGCCGATCATCTTTGCGGCAAGGTCGGCGGCAGGATTGTCGAAAAGGAAATCTCCGGTGAAATCGAGACGGGTGATAAGGCCATGATCCACACGGAGATTGGCCTCCACTGTGCCGCAGAAAAGTTTGGCCTTACAGTGGAAGTCGGCTTCGTGGGAGTGACCGTAGATGAAATCCCAAGTGGAGAACTTCTCATCGGCCTGCTTGCGGACCTCCGCGATCTGCTCGTCCGAGAGTGACATCTGGCCGTCTCCGGCGGAAAGGATTTCCTGGAGAGCTGCCTGTAGCTCATCCAGAGACTTGAACTGAGGAAGGTACTCCTTCAGGTTCGCCACGCGGCTCTTGACCGAGGAGATTCCTTTGGCCTGCATCTTCGAGGTCGGAGTGTCGAGGACTTTGACAAGTGTGTCAAGGTCAACGTCGTACATCAGCGTGCCGTGGATAATCTCCTGATTGTGGGAGACGCGGCGGGCATAGCCGGAGACCTTTCTTCCTTCCACGAATATGTCGTTGCGGCCTGTCAGCTCAGCCGGAACGCCCAACTGACGCAGGGCGTCCACCATCGGCTGCGGGGACGGATTCTTGCCGATGATCGTGTAGTTCATGTTCTGGAGGTCGTGATAGACGGCTCCGCCGCCGGTCACGCGACGGGCCAACGTGATTCCGTGCGAGTTAAGATAGTCCAGGTTCACCTCGCTGTAGGCGTTCTGGTTCAGACCGATGATCACGGCCGGACGATTCCTCCAAAGAAAGAAATACGATTCATCGGACGGGATGTTCTCAAGGCAATATTCATCGAACGCAAGGTTGAAATACGGGTCGGTGGAGTTGTTGATAAGATATTTCATTGCACATTTAATTAAAGTCATCCAAGTACGGAAGACGGCCAGGTTTTATAGGCCGCTTTCGATTACCGGCAGGATATATTTCTTTATTTCAGGGTAATTCGGAAGATGAGTTCCAGGGTAGGAACGCGCTCTGCCGGGGTAAAATCTTTCGAACTCGTCCTTGCAGTTCACCATCTCGTCACGGTCGGCGAACATTCCGGTTGTCAAGGCCGCCTCCTCGGGAGAAAGTCCGTCAAACTCAGTGGCTTCCAAACGGGCATATTCATCGCACAGCGCTTCGGTGACTGTGAACGTCAACGCTCCGTCGCGGCGCGGGGAGAGATATTCACGCTCCCCTATCATCGTGCGGAGGAGTAGGGAGATGTGGAAGTCCGGGTTGACGAGTATCTTTCGGTAGCCACGGAGTTTCTGCGCCCAGAATCCACCGAGGGAAAGGCCCACGATAAGGTCAGGGCATTCGTCCCGGCATATTCCTTCAAGAAGATTCAGAGCCTCGTACGGGTCGATGGGGACATCCGGGGCGATGACCTCGCTTCCCTTCAGAAGAATCCGCAGGGAGGACGCCATCTTGTAGGCTCCGGATGAGGCAAGCCCGTGGATGAAAAGGACTTTCATCGGCAAACTGGATTCCAGGGATCAGTCCTTGTGGCTCTCGAGGATCAGGTCGCCGAGTTCCTTGAGGTCACGGACGATGAAGTCGGCCGGATAATGCTCCGGATGAGGGTTCACGCGAGCATCCTCGGCCACCTTCAAGGCGGTCTCAAGAGTTGTCTCCCCGGAAAGCACAAGCACGCTGACGGCACCGGCATTGTGCCCCATCGCAATGTCCGTGTAGATCCTGTCTCCGACCATTGCTATCTCGTCGGCCTTCAGGCCGTTGCGGTCGCGGATGCCGTCGAGCATCGTCGGATCCGGTTTGCCCATCACCTTGTCCGGTCTTCTGCCTGAAGCCGCCTCGATGCACTTCTGAAGCGAGCCGCAGTCCACCAGAATGGTCCTCGCATCGGTCGGGCAGACCCAGTCCGGGTTGGTCGCCATGTACGGGATGCCTTGCTTCGCCCACCAAGTGGCACGGCAGAGGCGTGAATATACCAGCGTGGTGTCAAAGGCCACAATCAGCATGTCCGGAACGTCGTCAGGATCGTCGGCACATGAGACGAATCCGGCCTTTTCGAACTGGCCGATCATGCTCGGAGTGCCTAGCATGAAGAGTTTCTTCACGTTAGGGAAATTCTTCTTGATGTAGTCTATCGTGGCTATAGGTGTCGTGTACATGTTCCCATCGTCGGCCGGGATCCCCATTCCAGCGAGTTTCTTGAGATAATCCTCAACCGACTTCGTCGGATTGTTTGTGAGGAATGAATATCCCACCCCGTTCATTTTCATCGTGTCAAGCACCTCGACTGTGAAAGGAAAGATGTTGTTCTCCATGTAGATGGTGCCGTCCATATCCAAGGCCAAATGCTTGATTCGGCGGAGCTTGGCCTTCTGCTCTGTTGTGAGAGACTTGTTATAGTTTTCTGTCATGTTCATATTCTTTTAATATTTTCTTCGATATCTGTCCCTTTGACAAGCTAAGGGTCGTTTCAATGGTTGATGTCGCTTCGACAAGCTCAGCGACCGATAATATTCACAACTTACAAAAATAGCAATTTCTTCATTAAGATTGTTGTTTTTTGTATCTTTGCCATCCCCGTTTTTAAAACGCTAAAAGAAATGGATCAATCTATCAAGAAGAAGTACAACTACTGGCAGTGGAGAACTCTCATCATCCTGATGATCGGCTACGCCCTATTCTATTTCGTAAGGAAGAATTTCAGCATCACGATGCCGGCCCTTGAGGCGGAGCTTGGAATCAGCAAGGTCAAGCTTGGCCTGTTCCTGACCCTGCACGGAATCATCTACGGCCTCTCAAGGTTCATCAACGGCTTCATCGCCGACCGCGTCAGCCGCAAGAAGATGATGGCGGCGGGACTTTTCCTCTCAGCTCTCGTGAATATATTCATAGGTCTCAGTCCCGAGATGAACGGTCTGTTCAACTTCATGGACGGTGAGGGCAAGGCCACAATGGGAATGGTCGCTTTCATCGGAAGTCTCTGGCTGATAAATGGTTACACTCAGGGGATGGGATTTCCTCCATGCGGAAGCCTCATGGCCCACTGGATCAAGCCTTCCGAACTTGCCACCAAACAGGCCATCTGGAACAGCTCGCACTCCATCGGAGCCAGCCTTGTGGCGTTCCTCTGCGGAACCTTCATCCTGAACCACTTCTCCTACTCGGCCTGGCAATGGTGCTTCTTCGTTCCTGCACTCCTCGCCATGGCTGGTGCTGTTCTGGTACTCTTCGGTCTTAAAGACACCCCGGCCTCAGTCGGTCTGCCTGATCCTGAGGAGATTGACGACAACGCCCCTGTCAAGGAAGTCGTCACGGAGCCTAAGGAATTCACCGACTTCGCCTACAAGAGATTTGTCAAGGAAATGGTGTTCAAGAACCCTATCGTCTGGATTCTCGCGACATCCAACTTCTTCATCTACATCATCCGCTTCACCATTCTGGACTGGGGAGCGACATTCCTCACTCAGGACAGGGGACTCAGCATCCAGACCGCCTCGACGGTGGTTGGTGTCACCGAGGTGCTCGGCATCGTCGGAACCCTTCTCGCCGGCTGGGCCACAGACAAGTTCTTCGGCAGCAAGGCCCACAGAACCTGCCTCATAGGCCTCGCCAGCGCGACAGCCTGTTTCATCCTCTTCTGGCTCACTCCTAAGGAGATGGGAGGTCTGTCAGTGGCTCTGATCATAATGGCCAGCTTCTTCATCTACATGCCTCAGGCTCTTATCGGAATCTGCCTGTCCAACCAGGCCACCAAGCGTGTCGCCTCCTCCGCCAACGGAATGGCCGGCATTCTCGGCTACGCCAGCACCGCCATCTCCGGCCTCGTCTTCGGAGCCCTCGCCGACAAGTTCGGCTGGAACTCGGTCTTCGAGGTAGCCATCGCTCTGGGCATCGTCGGTGTGATCCTCTTCGCCATCATCTGGAAAGCCCCCGCCGACGGCTACGCCAAAGCGGACAAACTCCTTGAGCAAGTCAAGGCCGACTACGAAGCCCAGCGCAAGTAGCGGTTTTACACCGATATCCAAGGCGGCATCCAACGACTATAGATTCGGTCTAAGCAACCACAAAACAGCCGTGATGCCTAACTTGTTACAAATGAATACAATCGTAGACTCCCTTCAGTTGCATCGGCTGAAGGGAATTATCATATTCTCTGATTCTAAGCTATTACCCTCCACGCAAGTCATATTAGCTGAAAGATGCTTTAATGTGCAGCACAGCAAAACACCGCAATATTTAACGGAATATGAGTAAAAGTTACAAGATTCCGCTGGCTATAGGCATTATCAGCAGCGGGAACCACATTTTGTTCTTATGATTATGATAAGAAACAGAAATTTCTGTTTCTTATCCAAAAGAAAAGTGTCATAAGAAAATATCGTTTCATGTTTTTCTGTTTTTGAATTTGACTTTAGAAGAATTTGTCTATTATTGCAGTTCAAACCACAAAAGAGCTGAGCTATGGAACAATCAAAAAATGAACTGCCGACACTTGCGGAACAGAAGAACGAAATAATACTCTATCAGCCGGATGATTTGATCAGGCTGGAGGTGCGGTTGGAAGGAGAGACTGTGTGGCTAAACAGACAACAGATGTCTTTGTTATTTGGCCGTGATGTGAAAACAATAGGCAAGCATATCAGCAATGCCCTGAAAGAAGAGTTGTCCACTTTTCCAGTTGTCGCAAATTTTGCGACAACTGCCATTGACGGTAAAACATATCAGGTAAGATACTACAATTTGGATATGATTCTTTCTGTTGGATACCGTGTCAAGTCTTCACGTGGTATAGAATTTCGCAGGTGGGCTAATCATATTTTGAAAGACTATTTATTGAAAGGATATTCCATTAACAAACGCCTGAGCGACGTAGAGATGCGTATCGACGACAAATTGATGCGGCACGAGCAACGGTTGGATCAGATAGATCAAAAAATAGACTTCTTTGTACGGACGTCCCTGCCACCGGTCGAGGGAATATTCTTTGACGGGCAGATATTCGACGCCTACGCCTTCGTGTCAGACTTGGTCAGATCCGCACACAAAGACATCATCCTGATAGACAACTATGTGGACGAGTCTGTGCTGACCCTTCTGGACAAAAGACAGAAGAGCGCCAATGCGGCAATCTATACGGGTCACATTTCCAGGCAATTGCAATTGGACATCCAACGTCACAACGCCCAATACCTACCAATAGAGGTTCACACTTGCAACAATGTGCACGACCGGTTTCTGATCATAGATAATGTAGTGTACCACATCGGAGCCTCCTTGAAGGATTTAGGCAAAAAACTCTTCGCTTTCTCAAAAATGGCGATGCCCTCAGAAACTTTACTGCAAAGAATCCTCTCCGCGATATAAAGCGGAAGCCACCGATCTCTTCACCTCACTGCCCTGACAAAGGAGGTCATTGGGAAGTCAACTTATAATGAAATTCAATGCTGCGCCCTTTATGGTACTTTGTGGATTGTCGTTTGAGATTGCGGATGTTATTACGAAATGCCACTCAGATCCAGTTTATAAACACGATCGTTATCAGGACGATTCTTTTTAAGAAACATCAGCATATAAACAGGCAGATATGTGATTGAACCTCGCACTGAAATGTTGTCGTTGCAGAAAACCATTCCGCTTTCAACGCCATAATTAGGAACCTTCAGCACGTTGTCCATGGCGCTATGTCTGATGTAGTCTTTGCCGGACTTGATCTCAATCGGAAGGACTTTCTCCTTGTATGTTATGACAAAATCGACCTCTCCAAACTTCTTGTTGTTGTAATATGCCAAAGAGAAACCGTGTGCGGTCAATTCCTGCGCGGCGGCGTTCTCGAATATTCCACCGTAGTTGACATTCACCTCACCGCGAAGAAGCTTCAGCTGCAGTCCGTCTGAATATTGGCAGGCAAGAAGCCCGACATCGTTCATAAACAACTTGAACAGATTCCTCTGCTCCGCAAGTTTCAGCGGGTATTTTGGCTCCTCCACATTGTATGTCGGCAATGCGACACCAGCGTTTTTCAGCCACAGAAAGCTGTTGTGGTAGCGGCTGAACTTGAAATTCTCATTGAGATTTTTCAGGATGAACCGCTTGTTCTTCGCGTTGAGTTCAGAAGGAATCAAATCGAATATGTCGTTTATGTACAGTTTGTCACCCGGATCATATTTGGCGATGTCTTTCCTGTAAAGTTTGATAATGGCCTTCTGCTCGTCTTCAACTAATCTAAGATTATTGGTCTCCAAATATTTGGCAACAGCCGCTGGCATTCCTCCCACAATCAGGTAGAGCCTGAACACCTTCATCATACTTTCGTGTACAACCCTATCCACAGGTGTCCTCTCATTGAAATTGTCAGCGATCGCCTCGATGACATTCGGTGCAACCCCGACCGCAAGGGCGAACTCCTCGAAATCTATAGGATACATATCGAATATGTCCAAATAGCCTACCGGCTCACTTCGCAGGTCTTTTAGTTCCACCCCAAGCAACGACCCACTCAATGCGTAGCGGTAACTTCCTTCGTCCACGAGGAATTTCACCAAGGTGACTATTTCCGGATATTCCTGAACCTCGTCAAAGAAGATGAGAGTCTTGCCAGGAGCCATCTTTGTTTTCGTCATCGCCGAGATTCTGAGAATCATCTCCTTGGCATCGGACGCACCGTCAAGGAAACCAATTGCATTCTTGTTTTCGACAAAGTTGATCTCCACTATACTCTCGAAGAACTCCGCGCCGTATTTTCGGAAAGCATAGGTTTTCCCGACCTGCCTGGCTCCCGTAAGCAGCAACGCTTTATTGTGATTCTTATAGAAATCAGCTATCTCTTTATCAATCTTTCTTTTGATCATCACATTGTCCGTTTTTCCAAAGCAAAAATACGCAGATTTGTCCGTTTTTCCAAAGCAATTTTCGAGTAATTTGTCCGATTATTCCAAAACAAGTGCCCAGCCCTGTACCAGACAAAAAGTAGACACGGAAAATAATTTTTAAATGTTATTATTTTCCAAAGTAGACACTGACCTTCCCTGAGAATGGTTGACACTTTTGGGGTGGTTAAACTAAGATTGT